>Ga0207676_10000023_pt1:0-212500 | contig 266848 bp, 261 predicted proteins | sample KBSSwiS72_FD_184307 | JGI IMG/M metagenome (GOLD analysis project Ga0207676, IMG submission 184307) | Switchgrass rhizosphere microbial communities from Kellogg Biological Station, Michigan, USA - KBS Switchgrass S7-2 (SPAdes) (version 2) | ecosystem: Host-associated > Plants > Roots...
GCCCCCCACCCGACCCCCGCCCGCCCGCCCAGGCCTCCGCGCTTCGTCTGCATCCACGGCCACTTCTACCAGCCGCCGCGGGAGAATCCGTGGTTGGAGGCGGTGGAGACGCAGGACTCGGCGGCGCCGTGGCATGACTGGAACGAGCGGATTACGGCGGAGTGCTACGGGCCGAATGCGGCGTCGCGAATCCTGGACGAGCGGGATCGGATCCTCGAGATCGTCAACAACTACGCTTCCATCAGCTTCAACTTCGGGGCGACGTTGCTTTCGTGGATGCAGGTGGCGGCGCCGGAGACGTATGAGGCGATCCTCGCCGCGGACCGGACGAGCCGGTCGGCGATTGCGCAGGGGTACAACCACATCATCCTGCCGCTGGCCAACGAGCGCGATCAGCGGACGCAGGTGCGGTGGGGCGTCCGCGATTTCGAGTCGCGGTTCGGGCGCAAGCCGGAGGGGATGTGGCTGCCGGAGACGGCGGTCGATGTCGACTCGCTCGAGGCGCTCGCCGCTGAAGGGATTCGATTCACCATTCTCGAGCCGCATCAGGCGAATCGTTACCGCGCGATTGGTGAGGGTGATTGGACGGTCACCAATGGCAGCCTCGATCCTACTCGTGCCTATCGCTGCAACCTTCCCTCCGGGCGCACCATCGACATCTTTTTCTACGACGGGCCGATCTCGCGCGCCGTCGCCTTCGAGAAGCTCCTCGCGCGCGGCGAGTTCTTTGCGCACCGGCTCGTCGGCGCGTTCAGCGATCATCGCGACCACGCGCAGCTCGTGAACATCGCCACTGACGGCGAGACGTACGGGCACCACCACCGCTTCGGTGAGATGGCGCTCGCGTACGCGTTGCACTACATCGAGGACCGCGAGCTCGCCGGCATCACGAACTACCGCGCCTACCTCGAGGCGCATCCGCCCGAGTTCGAGGTCGAGATCGCGGAGCGCACCTCCTGGAGCTGCGCGCACGGCGTCGAGCGGTGGCGCAGCGACTGCGGCTGCAGCACGGGCGGCGGGGCGGGATGGAACCAGCAGTGGCGCGGCCCTCTGCGCGAGGCGCTCGACTGGCTGCGCGATCGGGTGGCGGTGATCTTCGAGACTGCGGGCCGCAGCGTGCTGCGCGATCCGTGGCGCGCGCGCGACGACTACATCGATGTCGTCCTCGACCGCTCGGAGCCGGTCCTGCACGAGTTCCTCCGCCGTCACGCCTTCGACGGCGCGGAGATCCCGCGCGTGATGCGCCTGCTGGAGATGCAGCGCAACGCGATGCTGATGTACACGAGCTGCGGCTGGTTCTTCAACGACGTCTCCGGCATCGAGACGGTTCAGGTGCTGAACTACGCCGCGCGCGTCGCGCAGCTCGCGCAGCAGGTGAGCGGCGAGGACCTCGAGCCGGAGCTGCTGGCGCGCCTCGCTCCGGCGCAAAGTAATTTGCGCGACAAAGGATCGGCGCGCGACATCTATCTGGCCGAGGTCGCGCCGACGCGGCTCGACCTGCCGCGCGTCGCGGCGCATTACGCGGTCGCCTCGCTGTTCGACAACTTTGCTTCCGAGGCGCGGGTGTATTGCTATCGGGTGACGCAGAACGATTACGAGACCGATCGCGCCGGACGCGCACGCATGGCCATCGGCTCGATCACCGTCGAGTCGCTGATCACGCGCGAAGAGGCGCGCTTCGACTTCGCCGTTCTCCACCTCGGCGAGACAGAGATCACCGGCGGCGTCCGTCCCGCGAACGGCGACTACGACGCGATCAAGCACGAGCTGATGCAGACGATGCAGCCGGGCGGCATCCCCGACGTCATCCGCCTCCTCGATCAGCACCTCGGCGCGATCCCGCTCTCCATCCGCTCGCTCTTCCGCGACGAACAGCGCCGCATCCTGAACGTCATCTGCAACTCGACGCTGGAGGAAGCGGAGTCGGCGTTCCGCCAGCTCCACGACCGCTACGATCCGCTGATGCGACTGCACACGCGCCTCGGCATCCCGCTGCCGAAGGTGCTGCACACCGCCGCGGAGTTCGACGTCAATCTGCAGTTGCGGCGTCTGCTCGACGACGATCCGCTGCCGGTCACCGCGATCGAGTCACGATTGCGCGAAGCTCAGGAAGAGCGTGTGGCCATCGACGAGACCACGCGCCTCTCCATCACGCGCGCCATCGAGCGCGCCGCGACCCGCTTCCGCGCGCGGCCGGCGAGCCTCGAAAATCTCATCGAGTATCACGACGTCGTCGCGCTGGTCCGCGAGATGCAGATCATCGTCGACCTGCGCAAGCCACAGAACGACTACTACGCGATGAAGCTCGAAGTGCGGCCGGAGATGCGAGAGCACGACCGCTGGCTGCAGCTCTTCGACGACCTCGGTGCGAAGCTGTCGATCAGTGCACGCGCGGGGAACAACGCGTGATGGCCCACACCTCGGACGCCTACAACATGAAAGACCGCCACGCCGGCGTGCTGCTGCATCCGACGTCGCTGCCCGGCCCGTACGGCATCGGCGACCTCGGCGACGAACTGATCGGCTTCCTCGACTGGGCGGCGAGCGCCGGGATGCGGCTCTGGCAGGTGCTGCCGCTCAATCCGCCCGGCTTCGGCAACTCGCCGTACGGATGCCATTCGTCGTTCGCCGGCAATCCGCTGCTGATCTCGCCGCAGCGATTGATGCAGCTCCATTTCCTGCCGAAGCACGCCATCGATCACGTGCCGCGCTTCGCCACCGATCACGTCGACTTCGACGCCGTGCGTACCTGGAAATACGAGCTGCTGCGCGCTGCGTGGCATCACTTCGAAGCGCACGGCCGGCGCGAATTTCGCGAAGACCTCTCGCGCTTCACGCTGCAGGAGCGCGCGTGGCTCGAGGACTGGGCGCTCTACGCCGCGTTGAAGGAAGGCAACAACGGCGCGGCGTGGTGGGACTGGGACGGCGCGATCGCGCGGCGCGACGAGAAGGCGCTGGCCGAGGCGCGGCGGGAGCTCGCGGACGCGATCGCGTTTCACGAATTCGTGCAGTGGGTCTTCTGCCGCGAATGGAATTCCGTTCGCAACGCGGCGCACGCGCGCGGCATCCGCATCATGGGGGACGTACCGATCTACGTCGCGGGCGACAGCGCCGACGTCTGGTCGCATCCCGATCTCTTTCAGCTCGACGACGACGGACATCCGACGGTCGTCGCCGGCGTGCCGCCCGATTACTTCAGCAAGACGGGCCAGCGCTGGGGCAATCCGCTCTATCGCTGGGACGTAATGCGCGAGCGCGGTTACGACTGGTGGATCGATCGCATCCGGACGAATCTGCAGTACGCCGACATCATCCGCCTCGATCACTTCCGCGGCTTCGCCGCGTACTGGGAGATCCCCGCGTCGGAGCCGACCGCGGTGCACGGGCGCTGGATGCCGGGACCGGGCGTTGCGCTCTTCGATGCATTGCGCGATGCGCTCGGCGAGCTGCCGCTCGTGGCCGAGGATCTTGGGTTCATCACGCCCGAAGTGCATGAGCTGCGGCGCGCGACGGGCATGCCGGGGATGAAGATCCTGCAGTTCGGATTCGCGCAGATCGACAGTCCGCACCTGCCGCATCGATACGAATCCGAGACGGTCGTCTACACAGGCACGCACGACAACGACACGGCGCGCGGCTGGTTCGAGAGCGCGCCGGCCGATGAGCAGCAGCTCGCCGCCGCGTACCTCGGGCCGGAGTGCGATGACGTGGCGTGGGCGCTGATCCGCGCGGCGTACACCTCGGTCGCGCAGACCGCGATCGTCCCGGTGCAGGACGTCCTCAGCCTCGGCAGCGACGCGCGGATGAACCGCCCCGGCGACGCGCAGCACAACTGGAGCTGGCGCTTCGTGAGCGGCGCGCTGACACGCGAGCACGCCGAGCGGTTGCGGAAGCTCGCGGAGATCAGTGGCCGCGCGTAAACTTCTTCCCGCATGCGCCGACTCCTCCCCCTTCTGCTCCTCGCCCTCCCTCTCTTCGCTCAGGAAAACATCGTGCTCACCGCCGGCGACAAGGCGAAAGTCGTCAAGCTGACGCACGCGCTGGAAACCGATCCGCTGGCCAAGAACGCGCGCGAGTCGCGGCGGTGGCTGGTCGACAAGCTGACGCAGACGAACGATCCGAACGTAATCGTCTGTCCCGCACTCTTCGGCGAGCTGCTGAACGACAAGGCGTTCAAATACCAGTCGGAGCTGATCGCGCAGCCGATCTTCGGCCAGGGCGCGTACCTCATCGAGCACGCCGACGCGAAGGCCGACGATCTCGTGACGTTCGTCGCCGGGTTGAACAGCCTGCTCCTCATGTATGAGCGTTACACGGCGAAGGATGCGACGTTGAAGCGCCCCTATCTCGACGCGCTGGTCGCCGCGCGCGACAAGAACGAGCTCCCCGTCTGGGTCGAGGAGCATTTGAAGGAGTGTCGTAAGTGAAAAAGTTGCTGTTGCTGCTGTCGCTCGTCATCACGATGCCGCTCTTCGCCGGCGACGGCGCCTGCCCCGCGTCGTGGGGTTACGAATCGGGCAATGGTCCCGATCGATGGGCACAGATGGAGACCGCGTGGGCGGCGTGCGATGGAAAACAACAATCGCCCGTCGACCTCGGCAACGCTCAGAAATCCGACCTGTCGTCGTTGAAGTTCGATTTCAAAGACGCGCCGCTCATCCTGCAGAACACCGGGCACGACCTCAAAGTGCCTGTCGGCAATGGGACCGTGAGGTTCGCGCGCGAAGCCAGTCTCCAGCAGTTCCACTTCCACGTGAAGTCGGAGCACAGGATGAACGGAGCGCAGGCGGAGGGGGAGCTTCATCTCGTCAGCGAGACGACCGACAAGAACCTCATCGTCATCGGCGTGCTGATCGATGAAGGGCCGGAAAACGCGGCACTGAAGACGATTCTCGCGCTGCGGCCGGACGCCGATTGCACGTCGCGCAAGGCGCTGACACCGAACTTCAACCCGATGCAGTTGCTGCCGCCGTCGACGAAAGAATTCTTCATGTATTCGGGATCGCTCACCACGCCGGCGTGCGATGAGATCGTGACGTGGATCGTCCTGCGCGATCACATCACGGCATCGAGGGCGCAGCTCGACGCGCTGAAAGTGCACCACGAGAACGCGCGCCCACCCCAGCCGCTCGGCACGCGCATCGTGTGGAAGAATTTCTGATTGCCGACGATCCTCTCGCATCCCGCGGTCGCCATCGGCTTCCGGCGATGGTTCGGATGCGAGCGGCGCGTGTTCCTCGCCGGCGCGATCGGCTCGATCCTTCCTGACGCGGACGTGATCGGATTCAAGTTCGGAGTGCCGTACGCCAGCACGTTCGGCCATCGCGGCTTCACACATTCGATCTGCTTCGCGGTCGTCGTGTCGCTGATTCTGCTGCTGATCACGCGACCGCAACGGCGCTTCGCCGCGTTCGCGTTCCTCTTCCTCTGCACGATGTCGCACGCGCTCTTCGACGCGATGACCACCGGCGGCCTCGGCATCGCGTTCTTCTCGCCCTTCTCGAATCACCGCTACTTTTTTCCGTGGCGCCCGATCCGCGTGTCGCCGATCGGAGCGGCGTCGCTGCAGCGATTGCTGCCGGTGCTGGTGAGCGAGTTGAAGTGGGTGTGGCTGCCGATGATCAGCGCGGCGATCGTTCGAGAATTGCTACCGGGAACGTCGCGAACAGACGCGCCAGCGGAAGCTCGTCCGCCTCAATCACCTCGTCCGTGAACGCATTGCGCCATGTTTCATTGCGCAATGCTCCGCCGATCGGCAACGTGAGATCGCCCCATCCATCCAGCATCGACGTGAGTCGCGGCACCGCGACGAGTACGTCGCCGCGCGTGAACGCCACGACGTGCTGCGAGCTCGCGCGCAGCGGGACGTAGTCGCGCAGCTCGTTGCGCGCGCGGACGGCGAGCGCGCGCACGGTGGTGAAGAGCTTCGCCCGCTCATCGGTCCACTTGCGCGGCAGCGCGAGCTTGCGCAGCAGCTTCTCGCGATGCGCGTAATCGACCGGGCGGCGGTTGTCGGGATCGACGAGGCTGAAGTCCCACAGCTCGCTCCCCTGATAGAAATCGGGGACGCCAGGCGACATCACTTTCAGCACGACCTGCGCGAGCGAGTTGAGACAGCCGAGGTACGCGATGCGCCGCACGAAGCGATTCAACGACGCGCGGAACGGCTCGTGCTCGAGGAGGCGCGACGCGAAGTCGAGCAGCGCCCCCTCGTAGTCGCCGTTCGGCGCGATCCAGCTCGTGTGCGTCTTCGCCTCGCGCGCCGCTTTCGTCAGATACTGCGCGAGCCGTTCGCGATCGAGCGGCCACGCGCCGATGAGCGTCTGGTAGACGTGGTACTCCATGTTCACGTCCTGGAAGCCGCCGGTCATCACAGACCAGCGCCGCACCTGCCGTTCCCACGCCTCGGGCATTTCGGAGATCACGTTCAGCCGCGCGCGCACATCCTCGCTCCGCTTCGTGTCGTGCGTCGACGTCGCGTTGAGCGTGTCGGGCCAGTCGCGCATGATCCGCTCGTTGCGCTGATGAAACTCCTCGATCGGATCGAAGCCGCGCCCGCGCCCCGGATGTCCGCCGACCTCGTTCAGCGAGATCAGGCGGTTGTAGTTGTAGAACGCCGTGTCCTCCACGCCCTTCGCCATCACGCGTCCGGTGAACTGCTGCCAGCGCTGCACGAACGTCAGCCACTGCTCGCGCTCACCCGACAGCACGCGCTCGAGGAAGTTGAAGAGGCGCGCGTCGATCGCCGTCCCGGCGCGATGCCGCGCGCAGTTCACGGCGCGGGTGATGACGGCGTGGTCTCTGTCCGACGGCACGTACGTGCGATAGACGTCGAGGCAGGCGGTGATCTCGGTCAGCGCGGCGAGCAGCTCCGTCGTGGCGAAGTCGCGCGCGTTGCGATCGAGTCGTGCGAGATCGGCCAGCTCGTTGCCGAGGGCGCGCATCTCGCCGGCGAAAAGCTCGGCGATCACCTGCTTCTTGCGGTCGTATGAGACGTCGTCGAAGGAATCGATGACCTCCGTGAAGTCGCGATAAAAGCGGGTCAGCTTCGTCAGTCCCGCGGGATCGACGAAGAGCGCGTTGACCGTATCGAGGAAGTCGTAGCCGGTGGTGCCGCTGACCTGCATGTCGGCGGGCAGCGTCTCTCCGTGCTCGAGGATCTTCTCGACCACGACGTAGATCGAGCTGACGCGCGCCTGCAGTTTGCGCAGGTAGCCGATCGGATCGTAGAGGCCGTCGATGTGATCGATGCGCAGGCCGGTCACCACTCCCGCGGCAATCAGGTCGAGCGGCTTGCGATTGCGCGCCTCGAAGACCTCGGGATTTTCGACGCGCACTCCGACGAGGTCCGTGACGTCGAAGAAGCGACGGTAGTTGATCGTCTCGCTGGCGATACGCCAGTACGCGAGGCGATACCACTGCGCGTCGAGCAGGGCGTCGAGTTGATCGAAGCTCTCCGGCTCTCCCTTGCGTCCGTTGAAGCGCTCGATGGTCTGATCGAGCGCTGCGCGGAATTGCGGATCGGATTCGTAGATCCGCCAGATCGTTTCCTTCAGAAACTTGCTGTTCGCGATCGCGACGTCGCTCTCCACGAGCTCGCGCAGCTCGATGGCCACGCCCTCGGACGGCAGCGCCTCGACGCAATCGCGCAGCACCATCGTGTACGACCCCGGCGCGAGCGGCAGGCGCTTGTCGTAGTAGCTGAAGAAGAAGCCGTCGGCGTCGAGGTGCAGCGCGATCTGCTGCGACTCCAGCGTCTCGCCGTACGGGCTGCCGAGGATCGGGAGGACGACGCGATTGTCGCGCCAGTCGATGTCGAAGTAATGGATGAAGCGCGACTGCGGCCCGTTCTCCAGGACGCTCATCCACCATGCGTTCTCCGCGCTCGCCGCCATGTGATTCGGCACGATGTCGAGCAGCAACCCGAGGTTGTGGCGCTGCATCTCCTCGTGCAGCGCGTTGAAGTCGTCGTCGGTGCCGAGCTCCGGATTCAAAAGGTTCGCGTCGACGACGTCGTACCCGTGCGTGCTCCCCTTGCGTGCTTTGAGGATCGGCGACGCGTAGATGTCGCTGATCCCGAGCCGCGCGAGGTAGCCCGCGACACGGCGCGCGTCATCGAACGTGAACTGCGAATTGAACTGCAGGCGATACGTGGCGGTGGGGACGCGGTACATCGAGGGGATGCGGTGCGAAAGGAGTGCCCGGGGGAGATAGCAGATAGCGGATAGCAGATAGCAAAGGAGAACCCCCGCGGCTTTTTTGCTATCCGCTATCTGCTATCCGCTATCTCTTTTTACATTTCTTACAGCCTCCTTGCTCCCGCATAACCATTCATCGCCGCGACGCGCCTACATTCACACGCATGAAAGGAGTCCCACGATGAAAGCCCCCGTCGTTGCCCTCCTCGCGGCAATTGCAGTCACACTTCCCACCTTCGCGCAGCGCGGACGCCCGAGCGCGCCGGCGCCGAATCCACAACCTCCGCAGCAGCAGCAACAGCAGCAGATCGGTCAGCCGCTGCGCGGACTCTCCGCGGCGGACAACGCCAGATTCGCCGACGGCCGCGACGAGTTCCGCAAGGTCGAAACCGTGACCGACGGCCTCGGACCGGTCTTCAACGGACGCTCGTGCGGCGAATGCCACAACGCCGGCGCGCTCGGCGGCGGCAGCAACCGCCTGGTCACGCGCTTCGGCACGACGACCAACGGCGTGTTCGACCCGCTGACGCAATTCGGCGGCTCGCTGATTCAGAACGACGCGATCGGTCCGCGCGACGGATCGCCTCACGCGTTCCGGCCCGAGCGCGTGCCGCAGCAGGCCACGATCGTCGCGCGGCGCCGCTCCACGCCGCTCTTCGGACTCGGCCTCGTCGACGCGACGCCCGACTCCGTCTTCGTCGCGCTCGCGGCGCGTCAGGCCGCGGCCGTCGCCGGAAAAGTCCCGCTGGTCGACAACATCTCCGCGGGGATGAAGACCGCCGGCAAGTTCGGATGGAAGGGCCAGAACCCGACGCTCTTCCAGTTCTCCGGCGACGCGTACCTGAACGAGCTCGGGATCACCAACCCGCAGTTCCCGAACGAGAACTGTCCCTCGGGCAACTGCGCGGAGCTGTCATTCAATCCGGCGCCGGGACTCAATGACACCGAGGACACTGAGGCGCTGGCGGACTTCATGACGTTCCTCGCGCCGCCGCCGCGCGGCAACATCACGAATGATGCGAACGACGGCGAGCGCGTGTTCGAGCGCATCGGCTGCGACTCCTGCCACGTGGCGACGCTGCAGAGCGGATCGCATCCCGTCGCGTCGCTCAATCGCGTCACGTATCACCCCTACTCCGACTTCCTGCTGCACGACATGGGATCGCTCGGCGACGGCATCGTCCAGGGTCCCGCGTCTGGTCGCGAGATGCGCACCGCGCCGCTGTGGGGACTGCGCCTGATCAACAACTACCTGCACGACGGCCGCGCCAGAACGCTCGACGAAGCGATCACCGCGCACGACGGTCAGGGAGCGGCGGCGCGCGATCGATTCCGGCAGTTGAGTGCGACCGACCGGACGAAGTTGCTGGCGTTTTTGAATTCGCTCTGATTGGACAACGGACAGCAGACAGCGGACAGCGAAAGCAACTCGTTCTCCCGCTGTCCGCTGTCCGCTTGTCCGCTGTCCCCGCGGCGGCCATACCGCTGCCTTGGATCGTGATCGTGGTCTCCGCAATCGTGCGGCGCACGGTCGCCTGCTAGGTCCAGGGTGGCGGTATGGCCGCCGCAACGCTTGGGGACGATCACTCCCACGTGAACGGAACGCGGAGAAGACGAAGAGCGGTGGTCACATCGGCCATGATTCGCGCTCTCTCGTCCTCCCCAATCCTCTCGCCCGTTTCTTTCCAGCGTTCGATCGATTGCTTGTAGACGCCCAGATCGTCGTCACCGGCCTCGACGTCGATATGCACCGAGCGATCGCCGCGCGAATAGACCAGCGAGCGAAATCCCGTGCGGTGGACCGCAACGTTTTCGTCGGCGTTTTCCGCGCGACCGTAATTAATGACTTTCCAGGGCATCTCTCAGTCGTGTGCCAGTCAGCCGCGCAAGGGCGGTACCACTCGCGCGTACCCCAGCTCCTCGCGAAATCGGCTGGCGATGGCCTGATCGCGACCGAGCTTTTCCGCAACGTAGACGAATTGCTGTCCTGCTTCGCGCATCACCAATGCCTCGCCGAACTGTTCGAACATCATGCGAAAACTGTCAAAGAGCGCTTCGGAAAACTGACGGGCGAGCGCGAGCTGTCCTGCGAGTTCGACTTTCCGGCGCGCGTAGCGTACCACCACGCGGATGGCCGGGAGCTCATCCCGTGCGGCGACAGATACGAGGCAACCGGGAATCCCCGATCCTCGCCCCGAAGAAAGTCATCCATGAACGCGAGCTCGGCGGGGTAATAGCCGACAAGTACCGACACTTTGCTCTTTCTGTCATCACCATCAAACAGAATGCGATCCATGCCGTCGGCAGCCATCCTCAGATACTCGCCGTCTTGATGGCGTTGGAACCCGTGCTCTCTTACATGAGGGCCGATGAGATCATCCGCCATTCGATAGACGTCGCGAGCGCTCATGGCGCCGGTGGAAGTCATGCTCAGAACTCCGTCGGCGAGAACTGGCCGTCGGTCGACAAATAGCAATACCCGCGGACCGACCGAAGAACGGCTGCCGCGTACGCCTCCGCCACCTGATCATCAAGGATGCTCCAATCCTGGCGGTTCACCAGCGCGTTGAAGTCCGCGATCCATGGGCGAAGCACAGCCCATTCGTCTCTTTCGGAGGCGATCCGCCGCAGAAGATCAAAGTCTCCCGCAGCGACGCTGACGAGCTCCCAGAACTTCATGACGTCTCTTCAGCGCGAGCCGAATCCCGCTGCGTCGCCGAATCTTCCGGAGCCAACCCTAGCACGCACTGCCGGCTCGCGCCGTTGATGTACGTAATGGTCGCAGCAGCAGGCTGCCCACGAACGACTCATTGGTTTCGATGGGTCCAGGGTGGCGGTATGGCCGCCGCAACGCTTTATCATCATCCGATGCGTCGGTTGATCGTCCTTGCGCTGCTCCTCTCGTCATGTGCCGATCGTTCGGAGATCGATCAACTGGGCCGGGCCCGGGCGCATCTCAAAAGCGCCGGCTGCGGCTCGGGGCCGATGGTCGCCGGCGTGGCCGGCGTGAACAAAGACCCGCACGTCGTCTATCTCGGCGACTGGGTCGTGGTCTCGGTCTGCCACCTCGATCAACTGCTGCAGGACGCCTCGGCGCAGCAGAAGTCGATCACGCTCTTCATCGAAGGGGTCGACACGGGCAACGAGTTCGTGGGCGTCGATCGCGAGAGCGGCACGCTGACGTTCATCCTCGACCGCAACGACAAGAACAAGGATCTCTGGAGCCAGTTTCTCTACGATCCGATCTTCGATCCGCTCGTGACGTTGCGCGTGAGCGTCGGCATCAGCGGTGAGAAGCCGCTGCTCCGGACGAACGGCGCCAACATGCAGCTCGCCCTGCGGAAGGTCTACATCGACGGCTGGACGTGGCTCTGGCTCGCGCTGCTGCTCGTAGTGGCGGTCGTGCTCGTGCTCGCGGCGCGCCGGACCGACATGCTGCGCGAAGGGCCGCCCATCGACGGCGTGCGCCAGCCGTACAGCCTTCCCCGCTCGCAGATGGCCTGGTGGTTCTTCCTCACGCTCGTCAGCTACGTGGTGATCTGGCTGGTGACCGGCGATCAGGACACGATCTCGCCGTCGCTTCTCGGATTGATGGGGATCAGCGCGGCCACCGCGCTGGCCGGCGTCGCCGTCGCGCAGAAAACGAAGCGCGCATCACAAGGCTGGTGGAGCGACCTGGTCACCGACGAAAGCGGCGGTGTGGCGCTCGATCATCTGCAGATCGTGGTCTGGACGCTGGTTCTCGGCGGCATGTTCCTGGCCTCGGTGATCTGGCATCTCACAATGCCGGACTTCAGCGCCACGATGCTCGCCCTGATGGGCATCAGCTCCGGCACCTACATCGGATTCAAGCTGCCGGCCGCGAAGGACCAGTCAGCGAGCACGGAGTGATCGCGCCACGAGCCCGATCCCGCCGGCGAGCAGCACGAGCATCAGCAGCGTGTTGAAGAGACTCGTCTGCTGAAAGTAGATGTCGAGGTGCGTGAGGATGCCGACGAAGATGATGATCGCGCCCGCGAACGTCAGCAGCCACCCGGCGACGGAGCGCCCGTTGAAGAAGAGCAGGCCGATCCCCAGGACGAGCGGGATGAGCGAGAGGCCGAAGGCGTTGTAGTTGCCGAACCGCCAGAAGCTCGAGGTGACGGTGACCTGGTTGGTGAGGAGATACCCGCCGGCGATGGCCATGCCGAGGCCGAGGAGGAACTGGCCGATGCCGCCGCGGGTGCCGCCCGCGCCTTCGATTGGTGAGGACATGAGGGGATTGTAGCGTCTCGCCGACACGTCACCCCGAGCCTCTCGACTACGCTCGAGGTGAACTGCGTCGAGGGACCTGGGCGGGCGGGGGCGCGCAACTCGACCCAATCGGCGCGCTACCCACCGTAGAAGAACTTGCACCCCGAGGTAGCCTCGGACTCATGAAGAGTTTCGTCGTGTACATCCTCGCGAGCATCCGAAGGGTCCTGTATATCGGCATGACGAGCAATCTGGAGAAGCGTCTCGCGGAGCACCGCGAAAAGGTCTATCCGGATTCATTCAGCGCGCGATACAACGTGACACGACTGGTCCGAGTCGAGGAATTCGCTTGCTTCTCTGATGCCGTTGCGCGCGAGAAACAGTTGAAGCGTTGGCGAAGAGACAAGAAGTTGTGGTTGATCGAGAGTGACAACCCGGGATGGGAAGATCTCGCGCCACCGCCCGCCCAGGTCCCTCGACTACGCTCGGGATGACGGTTGGACGTGAAATCCCCACGGTTCCAGCTCGATCCCCACCACCCGCCGCCCTTCCCCCGAAAAATTGAACGCGATCGTGACTTCGCCGCGCTTCACGACGAGCGTCCGCTGCTCGTCGTCGGCGATCGTCTCGACCTTCGTCATGTCGAGTGAGCGCAGGGCGGGCGTCTCCCGGCGGAGGCGGAAGAGGTCGCGGTAGAGCTCCCAGAGCTCGGCGTGGTGGTCGCGTGTCTTGAGCGACCAGTCGAGGCGGGAGCGGCGGAAGGTCTCCTCGTCGTGCGGATCGGGCGCTTCGCCGACCCACGCGAACTCCTCGAACTCCTCGCGCCGTCCTCGGCGCACCGCTTCGATCAGATCGGCGTCGGAGTGTGACGTGAAGTACTGGAACGGCGCCGGCTCGCCGTACTCCTCGCCCATGAAGAGCATCGGCAGGAAGGGCGACAACACGATCACCGCGGCGGCGAGCCGCAGTTGCTGATACGACACGAGCTTCGACAGCCGGTCGCCGTGCATCCGGTTGCCGACCTGGTCGTGGTTCTGCGCGCAGACGACGAACTGCGCGCCGTCGCGCGTCTGCGGCTTCGCGCCGAAGCGGCGGCCGCGATACGGGTTGTGCTGGCCGGTCCAGAACCAGCCCTCGCGCATGGCGCGGGCGAGATCGCTGACGCGGCCGTATCCCTCGTAGTAGCCCGACTGCTCGCCGGTGAGGAGCACGTGCAGCGCGTGGTGATAGTCGTCGTTCCACTGCGAATCGAATCCGAGGCCAAGCTGCTCCACGGGCGTGATCACGCGCGGGTCGTTCAGGTTGCTCTCGGCGAACGTCCAGATGCGGCGGCCGAGCGCCGACGCGCGCTCGCGAATGGTCGTCGTCAGCTCCTGCAGGAACGGCTGCGCCGTGTGATCGATGATCGCGTGCACGGCGTCGACGCGCAGTCCGTCGATGTGAAACTCCTCGACCCACTGCAGCGCGTTGTGGATGAAAAACCAGCGGACGTCGTCGCTGTGCGCGTCGTCGAAATTGAGCGCCTGCCCCCACGGCGTCCTGTACCGATCGGTGAAGTACGGCGCGAATTCGCGGAGGTAGTTCCCCTCGGGTCCGAGGTGGTTGTAGACGACGTCGAGAAGGATGGCGAGGTCGCGCGCGTGACACGCATCGACCAGCCGCTTCAACGCGCGCGGACCGCCGTACGACGCCTGCGCGGCGCCGACGTAAACGCCGTCGTAACCCCAGTTGCGATTGCCGGGAAACTGCGCGATCGGCAGCAATTCGACCGCGGTGATGCCGAGCGCTTTGAGGTCATCGAGGCGATCGATCGCGGAGTCGAACGTGCCGTCTTCCGTGAACGTCCCGACGTGCAGCTCGTAGATGACGTGCTCCTCGAGCGGGATGCCGCGCCAGTCGATGTCGTGCCATTCGAAGTCGCGGCCGATCACTTCGCTCGCCGCGTGCACGCCGTCGGGCTGCGAGCGCGACGCCGGGTCGGGACGCTCGTTGCCGTTGACAACGAAGACGTAGCGCGAGCCTTCGCGGACGCCTTCGACGATCGCCTCGTGATAGCCGTCGCGTTTGGTCATGGCGACGTTGCGGCCGTCGACCTTCAGCTCGAGCGAATCGTGGAACGGGGCCCAGACGCGGAACTCGCAACGGTCGTCGTCGAGCAGTCGGGCGCCGAGGGGTTTCATGCTGTCATGCCGTCATCCCGAGCGGAGTCGAGGGATCTGGTGGCTCGGGCGGCGCGCCGTCCCCCCGCCCAGGTCCCTCGCTGACGCTCGGGATGACGTTGGTGAAGAACACCGCGCCGAGCGGCGGAATCGTCAGCGTGATCGACCACTTGCGTCCGTGCAGCGGAATCGGCGCGGCCTCGATGCCGCCCATGTTCCCCTGCGCGCTGCCGCCGTAGATGTCGGCGTCGCTGTTGAGCGCCTCGCGCCAGTGGCCGCCGCGCGGCACGCCGATCTGATAGTTGTAGCGCGGCACGGGCGTAAAGTTGAGCACCGCGACGACGAGCGTCTCTTCCGATTTTCCGCGGCGCATCAGGCTGATGACGTTGTTCTCCGTGTCGCAGCAATCGATCCATTCGAAGCCGGCGGGATCGAGGTCGAGCTCGTGCATCGGCGCAGTGTCGCGATAGAACTTGTTGAGGTCCTCGACCCAGCGCTGCAACGACGCGTGACGCTCTTCATCGAGAAGGTGCCAGTCGAGCTGCGCGTCGTGATTCCACTCCCGCCATTGCGCGATCTCGCCCCCCATGAACATCAGCTTCTTGCCCGGCTGCGCGTACATGTGCGCGAACATCAGGCGGAGGTTCGCGAACTTGCGCCATTCGTCGCCCGACATCTTCTGAATGAGCGAGCCTTTGCCGTGCACGACCTCGTCGTGCGACAGCGGCAGCACGAAGTTCTCGGTGAAGGCGTACATCATCCGGAACGTCAGGTCGTTGTGATGGAAGCGCCGGTGCACCGCGTCCTTGGAGAAGTAGCGCAGCGTGTCGTGCATCCATCCCATGTCCCACTTCAAGCCGAATCCGAGTCCGCCGACATACAGCGGACGTGACACCATCGGCCACGCCGTCGACTCCTCGGCGATGACCTGCACGTCAGGGTGATGCTTGTAGACGTCTTCATTCAGACGGCGGAGAAACGCGATCGACTCGAGGTTCTCGCGTCCGCCGAATTCGTTCGGGATCCACTCGCCGTGCTTGCGCGAGTAGTCGAGGTAGAGCATCGAGGCCACGGCGTCGACGCGCAGTCCGTCGGCGTGGTACTCGTCGAGCCAGTAGATCGCGCTCGACGCGAGGAACGAGCAGACCTCGCGCCGGCCGTAGTTGAAGATCAGCGAGTTCCAGTCGGGATGAAAGCCCTTGCGCGGATCGGCGTGCTCGTAGAGATGCGTGCCGTCGAAGTACGACAGCGCGTGCTCGTCCGAGGGGAAGTGTGAGGGAACCCAGTCGAGGATCACGCCGATGTTCGCCTGGTGCAGGCGGTCGATCAGGTACTTCAGATCCTGCGGCGTGCCGTAGCGGCTCGTCGGCGCGAAGTAGCCGGTGCACTGGTAGCCCCACGAGCCATAGAACGGATGCTCCATGACCGGCATCAGCTCGATGTGCGTGAAGTTCATCTTCGTCACGTAGTCGACGAGCGGATCGGCGATGTCGCGGTAGCTGAGCGATTGATTGTCTTCCGTGCGGCGCCAGGAGCCGAGATGCACCTCGTAGGTCGACATCGGCGCGTTGAAGCCGTTGCGCTCCTTGCGCTGCGCCATCCATTCGGCGTCGTTCCACTCGTACGCGAGGTCCCAGACGATCGACGCGGTTTCCGGCGGCGTCTCGTGCATGAAGCCGACGGGATCGGCTTTGTCGACGCGATAGCCGTTGTGCTTCGAGACGATGTGGTACTTGTAGACCGTCCCTTTTTTCAGGTCGGGGATGAAGCCTTCCCAGATCCCCGACTGCGCGTGCGCCTGCAGCGGATGCGAGTCGTAGCTCCAGTCGTTGAAGTCGCCGATGACGGAAACGCGCTCCGCGTTCGGCGCCCAGACCGCGAACATCACGCCGCCCGGGACGATGTGCGCGCCGAGCTTTTCCCATAGACGCAGATGAGTGCCCTCGTTGAAGAGGTGCAGGTCCCAATCGGAAAAGAGCGTTTTCACCGCCGGAATGATATCCGCGACAACAGGCGGCTTCCGCGGCCGCGGCGCACTGACAGTTTTCCCCGAGCGGCGGCGTTTGGTGGCCATTGCGGTGGGGGTAGCAATTTCACTGCCCCCTCATCCGCCTTCGGCACCTTCTCCCCCGGGCGCGGGGGAGAAGGACACTTCGATCCGCGGCGGCTTCGACTTCAACCTCGAAAACCACGCGATCTCGCGCGCGACGCAGTCGAGCTCCACTTCGTACCGTCCCGGCTCGACCGCGGGCAGCTCGACGTCGAGCTCGATCGACTCGCCCGGCTGCGGTGCATGCGGCAACTCGTGCCACATGTAGTCGTTCTGCAGGAGCTGGCCGTGCTCGTCGTAGAGGTGCGCGCCGAGGAAGACGGCGCCGACTTCGCCGGTCGACGGGAGCCAGGTCGCGCGGCCGTTGTTCGTGATCTTCACGCGCACGTCGCGGCCCTCGTGCGACAGCACCTCGACGACGCACGAGAGTCCTTCCACGTGCCGGCTGTCGAGCGCGTCGGGGCTTCCCTTGTACAAAAAGAAGTCGCGCACGTTCTGCATGAACTCGCGCGTCCACTGCGCCCAGTCGCGCAGCGTCGCGCCGCCGCCGAGGAGGTCGTCGTACTGATCGAGGTGGAGGTGCATCGGGCGCGCGTTGAACGCGGCGACGCGGATGTCGGTGAAGCCGGCCGCGCGCGCCGCGGACCAGAGCGCGTGGATGTGGATGTCGTTCTCCACCACGCCGTACGTACGCATCTCGTATTGCGATTGCGCGGTGCGCGAATGCTCCGGACCGGGCTCGGCGAACGCGGCGATGCCGCCCGGCGCGAGCACGCGCGCGAACTCCGCCAGCACGACCTCCGGATTCGGCGCGTGATGGAACGCGTCGAAGCAGACGATGCGGTCGACGCTCGCGTCGGGGAGATCGATGCGCCGTCCGTCGAACTGCAGGAAGCGCGGCGCCGGCTTCTCGCCGATCAGCGGATTACGCTCCAGCAGCTCCTGCGCGATGCGAAGCGCGGTCGAGGAGACGTCGAGCATCGTGACGCGGCATCCGAGCTGCGCCAGCCAGCGCGAGAGCCAGCCGGTGCCGCCGCCGAATTCGAGCACGCGCACGCCGGGATAGAGCCGCAGCCCCTGCAGGATGGTGGCGAGGTTGACCAGGATCGCCGGCGCGTCGTCGGCGTTGTTGAACGGCTTCGCGAGATGGCCGTCCCAGCTCGTGAGCGAGGAGAAATAGCCTTCCGCCGTTTCGTTCAGGCGCTCGATCGAAGTCTCGGCGATCATCCTGCGGACGTCGATGAGATCGGCCGGCAGCTCCGGTGCTCGCTCGACATCGGGCCGCTCGGCGGCGGGCCGGTAGACGTAGATCGTCACGACGTCGAGGTCGCCCCACTTCGCGGGGACGACCGTGCAGTCGCCGATCACCTCGAGGACGTCGGGAAGCGAGTAGATATGCGGCGGCTTGCGGCGCACTTTTTTCGCGATCGTACGAATCGTACTAATGCTCTGCCGGACCGGGATCTGGAAGACGCCGACGCCCGCGAGCCGCGTCATCAGCATCCGCAGAATCTCGAGCCCTTCGTCCGGCGGCATCCGCTGCAGCACGAGGAGCGCGTTCACCAGCTCGAACTTCTCGCCACCGCGCCGGAATTCGTCGAGCGTCTGAAAGCGGATGCCGGGCGCGCCGAAGCGCTCCGCGTTGCGCCGCGCGTAGTCGAGCATCTCGGGCTCGATGTCGACGGCGGTGGTCTGTGCGCGCCGCGAGAACGGAATGGCGAGCCGGCCGGGACCGCAGCCGAATTCGAGGATCGTCCGCGGCTGCAGGCCGGGCGCGATGACGTTGCGCACCTCGTGCAGCACGTGCGCGACGTACTCCTCCCCCGTCGCGAAGAACTCCTGCTCCGCGGCAGGAGTGAGGTTCGCGCGCCGGAACTTGTCGTGCGCGAGAACGGTGAAGTACGGCTCGCCGGGGATCATCCGATCGCTACGAGACGCAGCTCGAACGTGAGGTCTTTTCCGGCCAGCGGATGATTCGCGTCGAGCGTCACCGACGCATCATCCAGCTCGGACACCTGCACCGCCGCGGAGCTGCCGTCCGGAAAGCCGATGCGCAACATGTCGCCGACTTCGACTTCCTGTCCATTGAGTTGCTCACGGGCTACTTTGAAGACGAGCTCGTCGCGTCGCGGACCGTACGCGTTCTCCGAGTCGATCCGCTCCGTCTTTTCGTCGCCGATGCTCATCCCCTCGATCGCCGTCTCGAATCCGGGGATGACTTCGCCGCCGCCGAGGGTGAAGGAGATCGGGTCGCCATCCTCGGACGAATCGAAGACCGTGCCGTCGTCGAGCGTCCCTTTGTAATGCACCGAAACCGTGTCGCCGCGCTTCGCCTGCTGCATGAGTCCTCCAGGGCCGAGCATCCTATGCGAAAAATGGCCCAGCACGCTTTTCGCATAGGAGTTCACCAAATGCCTGCCAAACATGGCGCCGCAACGGCGGACGATCTCGCACTGCTCGTTGATTCGGCGCGCGATTACGCCATGCTTTTGCTCAGTCCCACGGGCGAGATTCAATCGTGGAACGCCGGCGCGCGGGTGATCACCGGGTACGAGCCCGAGGAGGTGATCGGCGAGCACTTCTCCATCCTCTATCTGCACGACGACATCGCCGCCGGGAAGCCGCAACACGAGCTCGAGGTCGCGCTCGCTCAGGGTCGCGTCGAGGACGAGGGCTGGCGGCGGCGCAAGGACGACACGCATTTCTGGACGAATACCGTCATCACCGCGCTGCGCGACAAAAATGGGACGTTGCGCGGCTTCGCCAAGATCGCGCGCGATCTCACCGTCCGCCGCAGGGCGGAAGAGACGCTGCGGCAGAGCGAGGAAGTGTTCCGCCTGCTCGTCGCCTCGGTGAAGGATTACGCGATCTTCCTGCTCGATCCCGAGGGGCACATCACGACGTGGAACGCCGGCGCGCAGCGGATCAAGGGCTATACGCCGGAGGAGATCATCGGCCGGCATTTCTCGGCGTTTTATCCCGAGGAAGACAAGCTCGATCAAAAGCCGGAGCGCGAGCTCGAGATCGCGAAGCAATACGGCAGCGTCGAGGACGAAGGGTGGCGCCTGCGCAAGGACGGCACGCGCTTCTGGGCGAACGTGCTCATCACCGCGGTGTACGACGAGCACAGAAAACTGCGCGGCTTCGCGAAGGTGACGCGCGACATGACGGAGCGGAAGCGCGCGGAAGAGATGCAGCGCGCGCTGTTCGAACAGCGCGAGGCGCGGTTCCACGCGGAAGAGGAGCGGCGTCGCGCCGAGGCTTCATATCGCGTGGCGCAGGAGGCGAATCGCGCGAAGGACGAGTTCCTGATGACGCTGTCGCACGAGCTCCGCACGCCGATGACCGCGATCCTCGGCTGGGCGCGCCTGCTGCCGACGATGACGCCGACCGACAGCGGCTTCCGCGACGCGGTTGCGGCGATCGCACGGAGCGCGCAACTGCAGGCCCGCCTCATCGACGACGTGCTCGACGTCTCGCGCATCGTCTCCGGCAAGCTGCGGCTGGCGCTGGAGACGGTGGAGATCGAGAAGGTGATCACCGGCGCGATCGAGGCGGTGAAGCCGAGCGCGGACGCGCGGCACATCGCGCTGGTCACGTCGTTCGCGCCGAACCTGGCGACGACGATCGCCGATCCGACGCGGTTGCAACAAGTGATCTGGAACCTGCTGTCGAACGCCGTGAAGTTCACGCCGAAGGGGGGCACGATCGTGGTCGACGCGCGGCGGACGTCGTCGCACGTGCAGATCTCGGTGAAGGACAACGGCGAAGGGATCGATCCGCAGTTTCTGCCGCATATCTTCGAGCCGTTCCGCCAGGCGGAGAATCCGAGCACGCGCCTGCACGGCGGCCTCGGGCTCGGCCTGTCGATCGTCCGCTACCTGATCGAGGCGCACGGCGGAACCGTCGCCGCCGACAGTCCGGGACGCAACCTCGGGACGACGTTCACCCTCACGCTGCCGGTCGGCGCGCTGAAGGCGGAGCACATCAAGCACTTCACGCCGGTGCTGCAGGAGCCGCGCGCACCGATCGTCACCGGACGCCTCGCGGGCGTCGACGTGCTGCTGATCGACGACGACCGCGAAGCGCGCGAGCTGGTCCGCGCCGCACTGCGCCAGGCGGGCGCGAACGTGATCGCCGTCGAATCCGCCGGCCTCGCCCTCACCGAGCTCGCCACCCGCCGCCCCGACCTCATCCTCACCGACATCGCCATGCCGATGATGGACGGCTACGCCCTGGCCCGCGAGATCCGCAAACGAAAAGACCTGGCGAAGTCGAAGCTCGTGGCACTCAGCGCCTTCCCCGTCAGCCGCCAGGCCAACAGCGACGCCGGCTTCGACGAGTACCTGACGAAGCCGATCGACCCGTTCGAGCTGGTGGACGCGGTGGCGCGGGTGGTGGGGCCGATTACGACGTAGGGAGATAGCCGCTGAGCTCACGCAATTCACCCTTTTGGGTTTCGTTGAGTGCGGCTTTGATTCGCGGAAGCAGCGGCCGAAGGTCGCTCAGGCGATTCCGGACACGCACGATGAGCACTACGCCGATTCCGATCCTCGCCAGATTCTGTTGATGCCGCAGGGCACGATCAGCCGTCAGAAGCACATCAAACCCGGCGTCGACAGCAGCACGAAGCAACACGCCGTTTCTGAGGCCGAGCCATTTCTGAGCGCGTACCGTCGACACGTCAAAGCCGGACAATTCCGCGACGATTCCGACCGGCAGCGATTCATCAACGAGCACTCTCAACGCCTACCACTGCCTCTCTTGCAAGCTCGAGGGCGGCGATGGCTTGATCGCGCGTCACGGAAGGAAATTGCTCCAGGAATTCGTCGATCGAGTCACCGGCCTCGAGGTAATCGAACAGGTTGTAAACCGGTACGCGAGTACCGACGAAAACGAGCTCGCCTCCCATGATTTCAGGATCGCTGTGAACGATGCCTTGTCTGTCGCTCATCGCTTCAATTCTACGTCAGTCCTCGCGGAGCGACAGGCGCCTCGGTTGACTGATCTTGCATAGAAACGCCCTACCCCAGCAGCTCCAGCACCCCCCTCAACGGGATCCGCACCCACTCCGGCCGGTTGCTCAATTCGTACACGATCTCGTACAGCGCTTTCTCCAGCGTGTACGCATCGAGCAGGATGCGCAGCTCATCACGCGACGCCGGCAGATGCGGCGCGCCGGCGCTGGTGGCGAGATAGGCGCGCAGAAACGCGGCGCTGACGGTGTGGTGCCAGAACGTGGCGGCGGCATCGAGTTGCGGTTCGTCCTCGGCGCGGATGACGACGCCGGGGGCCTGGCCGAATAGGACGGCGTAGGGGGCGTAATGGAACGAGCGGAGCATGCCGGCGACGTCGCGTAGGGCGCTGCGCTTGATGCGGCGCTCGCTCAGGGGGCGCATCGGCTCGCCTTCGAAATCGATGATGACGAAATCGTTGCCGGTGTAGAGGACCTGGCCGAGGTGATAGTCGCCGTGCGTGCGGATGCGCTGGCCGCCGATGCGGCCGTCGAGCACGGAGCGAATGCGCTTCTGCAGCTCCGCCTCGCGCGCGACCACCATCTGCGCGTCGGGGTTGTCCTTTGCGCGGCGCCGCAGCAGTTGCATCGTCTGCACGGCCTGCGTGCGCATGGACTGATAGATCGAGCGTTGATAGTGCGGCGTGAACGGCTCGGGGGCGAACGCCGCGATGTCGTCGCGCGACGCGAGCGCGAGATGCATTTCCGCGGTGCGGCGCCCGAGGAGCTCGGCGTCGGAGAGATAGCCGCCAATCAGCTCGTCGTTCGGGTGCTTCATCCGATCGGCGGAGTTGCTGTCGCTGAGGATGCGATCGAAGAAACGGCTGATGGCGTCGAGCGTGTACGTCCACGCATCGCCCGAATTCTCCAGGTAGCCCTGCAGGATGCCGACGGTCATCGATTCGTATTCGAGCGCGCCGGCGATGCGCGGGACGTTCGCGAAGGACGTTTCTTCATTGAGGAAACGCGTGACCTCGAGATCGGTGTTGATCCCCGGCTCGAGCTTGCGGAAGAGCTTCAGGAAGAGGCGCTGGTCGTAGACGATTGCCGTGTTGCTCTGCTCCGCCTTGAGCACCTGTCCGTCGAGCGGACCTTCACCGCGCAATTCGCGGAGCGCGCGCGTCGTGAGGCCGGTGAGCTTCCCTTTGCGACGGCGCTTGCCGATGGTGTCGAGCAATGCCGCGGCGAACGCCGGCTCGCCGATCGGTTCGTAAAGGATCCCACCGTCGCGCAGACGTGCGATGAACGCTGCTGTGCGCGCATCGTCGGAGCGCCGCGCATGTGTAATGGCGAGCGGCAGCAGGTAGGTTTCGGGCTCGGCGTCGGTGTACTCGATGTCGACGATCGCCAGTTGACCGGCATCGCGCGATAGCGACACCGTTTCCCGGACGGTCGTCGTGCTGACGGTTCGCGCCTTGCCCGCGAACCAGCGGCGCGAGCGGAGATAACGGATCAGCGCCCGCGGCAGCGCGGGATCGGTGAGGCCGCTGAGCAGCGGCAATTCGTCGCCCGAGGTCGCGTGCACGGTCTGGCGCTGCAATTCGAACCAGTAGAACGCGAACGGCCCGAGGTTGAGGAAATAGGGACGCTCGCCGATTTCGGGGAACTTCGTGCCGCCGGAGAGCTCGACCGGAACCATGCCGCGGAATTCCGACAAATCGAGCTCGAAGCACTGCACGATGCGCGACAGATTGGCGACGACGAGCAGCGTCTCGTCTTCATAGCGGCGCACGAACGCGAGGATCTTGCGATTTTCCGGATGCAGAAACTCCATCGAGCCGCGGCCGAACGCCTTGTGGCGCTTGCGCGTGGCGATGAGGCGCTTCATCCACCACAAGAGCGAGTACTGGCTGTTCTGTTGTGCCTCGACGTTGACCTGTTCGTAGTGGTATTGCGGGTCGATGATGACCGGCAGGAACAATTGCTGCGGATTGGCGCGGGAGAAGCCGGCATTGCGGTCGGCGCTCCATTGCATCGGCGTGCGGACGCCATTGCGGTCGCCGAGGTAGATGTTGTCGCCCATCCCGATCTCGTCGCCGTAATAGATGATCGGCGTGCCGGGGAACGAGAAGAGCAGCCCGTTCATCAGGTGAATGCGGCCGCGATGATTTCCCATCAGCGGCGCGAGGCGGCGGCGGATCCCGAGGTTGATGCGTGCGGCCGAGTCCTTGGCGTAGGTGCGCCACATGTAGTCGCGGTCTTCCTCCGTGACCATCTCCAGCGTCAGCTCGTCGTGATTGCGGAGGAAGAGCGCCCACTGGCATTGCTCCGGGATCGGCGGCGTCTGGGCCATGATGTCGACGATCGGGAAGCGGTCTTCCATCGCCAGCGACATGTACATGCGCGGCATGACCGGGAAGTTGAACGCCATGTGGCATTCATCGCCGTCGCCGAAATACGGCAGCGTGTCTTCGGGCCATTGATTGGCCTCCGCCAGCAGCATCTTTCCGGGGAATTTCGCCTCGAGATGCGCGCGCAGCTTCTTGAGGTAGACGTGCGTCTCCGCGAGGTTTTCGCACGTCGTCCCCTCGCGCTCGTACAGATACGGAATCGCGTCGAGGCGAAACGCGTCGACGCCCATTTCCATCCATTGCTCGAGCACCTTGAACAGCGCGTCGTGCACGGCCGGATTGTCGAAATTGAGATCGGGCTGATGGGAGAAGAAGCGGTGCCAGTAATACGACTTCGCCACGGGGTCCCACGCCCAGTTCGACGTTTCGAAATCCTTGAAGATGATCCGCGCGTCGGTGTATTTGTCGGGCGTGTCGCTCCAGACGTAGAAATCGCGCCACGGACTGCCGGGCTTCGCGCGTCGCGATTTCTGGAACCAGGCGTGCTGATCGCTGGTGTGATTGACCACCAGCTCCGTCACCACGCGAATCCCGCGGCGGTGCGCCTCGCGCATGAAGTTCTTGAAATCGGCGAGCGTGCCGTAGCTCGGATTGATGGCGGTGTAATCGGCGATGTCGTAGCCGTCGTCGCGCAACGGCGACGGATAGAACGGCAGCAGCCAGAGGATGTTGACGCCGAGGTCCTGCAGGTAATCGAGACGGCGGGTGAGACCCTGAAAATCGCCGATGCCGTCGTTGTTGCTGTCGAAAAACGCGCGGACGTGCGTCTGGTAGATGATGCCGTCCTTGTACCAGAGAGGATCGTCGGCGCTGATCATAAGTAGTACTCGAAATCGCGCTCCGTGCGCACTCTGCGGCGGATGCGGAAGATGTGCCCCGGCACGACGTGCGGATTCAATTGCACGTAATTCCGCGCGCCGTGCCATGTGTAGCGCGCGCCGCTCATCAGCTCGTGCACCTGAAACGGACGCCCATCGTCGAGTTGCAGAACCTTCAGGTCGAGCTCGACCCAACCGGCCTGCGTATTGTGCGGATCGGTATTGACGATGGTGAGGACGACGTTGTCGCCGGCCGACTTGCTGTAGCAGATCAATTGCTCGTTATCGACCTCGTGAAATTTCAGCGTGGCGTTCTGCTGCAAGGCCGGATTCTCGCGACGGATGCGATTGAGAAGCGCGATCAGTTCGCTCAGATCGTCATCCGACTCGCCCCATTGCCTGATCTCGTATTTCTCCGAATCGAGGTATTCCTCGCTCCCCGTTTCCTTCGCCTGGTGCCACATCCGCTCGTACGCCGGTCCGTAAATTCCGTAATTCGAGGAGAGCGTGGCGGCGAGGATGACGCGGATGGTGAACCCCGGACGTCCGCCGAATTGCAGATATTCGGTGAGGATGTCGGGCGTGTTCGGCCAGGCGTTCGGCCTGAAGAAATCGCTGACCGGCGGCTTCGTGATCTCCTCGAAATACTCCTGCAATTCGAACGACGTATTGCGCCAGGCGAAGTACGTGTACGACTGCGTGAATCCCGCCTTGGCCAGCCAGTACATGATCCTGGGCCTCGTGAACGCCTCGGCCAGAAAAATCAGATCGGGATTCTTGCGCTTCAGTTCATTGATGCACCAGTGCCAGAACGGCAGCGGCTTGGTGTGCGGATTGTCGACGCGGAAAATGCGGACGCCTTTGTCGATCCAGAATTCGAAAACGGAGCGCAATTCGTCCCACAGTGCGCGCCACTCCGCGGTCTCGAAGTAGAACGGATAAATGTCCTGGTATTTCTTCGGCGGATTCTCAGCGTACTGGATGCTGCCGTCGGGACGCTTGAGGAACCAGTCGTCGTGCTCGCCGACGTACGGATGATCGGGCGAGACCTGGAACGCGATGTCCATCGCCAGGTCGATGCCGTGACGCTGCGCTGCGCCGGCGAGCGATTCGAAATCGGACATCGTCCCGAGGTCGGGATGAATCGCCTTGTGTCCCCCCTCGCTTCCGCCGATGGCCCACGGACTGCCGACGTCCCCCTGCTCCGCCTCGACCGCGTTGTTGCGTCCCTTGCGGAACGTGCGGCCGATCGGATGGATCGGCGGGAGGTAGAGGACGTCGAAGCCCATCTTCGCGACGCGCGGCAGTTGCCGCTCGACGTCGCGCAGCGTTCCGAACGAGCGCGGGAAGAGCTCGTACCAACTGCTGTGCGCCGCCTTGCGCCGGTCGACTTCGATCGCCACGTCGCGGCGGTAGCGCGTGGCGAGCGTGCGGTCCGCGTTGCGCCACATCAGCGCGATGAGATCTTCGCTCCAGACCTCTTCGATTTTTTCGTCGAGCTCCGCGTCGCTCTCCAGCAGTTGCGCGAAGGACTCGAGGCGGCGCTGATCGCGCTTGTTCGCGCGTCTGATCGCGGCCCGGATCAGTTGCAGGCCGATCGTGAGCTGCACGTCGAGATCGCTCTGCTTCGCGGCGACGCGCTTGTGCAGGTCGCGATGCCATGTGAGGAAGTGGTCGATCCAGCCTTCGATGGTGAAGAGGTGGAAGCCGAGCTTGTCGACCGTGATCTCGCACTGCCAGCGGTCGTTGACGAGTGGGCGCATCCGCACCTCGCGCCACTTCTTTTCGGACTGATGGCGATGCAGCGCCACCGCGCCGATCACGTCGTGGCCGTCGGCGAAAACATCGGCCTCGATGAGGACACGCTCTCCCTCGATCCGCTTCGCCGGAAAGCGGCCATCGTCGACCTCCGGAGATACGCCTTCGATGATGACCCGCTTCCGACCGTCAAACTCCATAAATCCGAGGTCATGCGGTGCGAGTCCCATGCCTTACGGGCCGCCGCCCACCCGAAACAGATAGCGGATAGCAGATAGCCGAAGCGCGCGCTGCCGTTGCTATCGGCTATCTGCTATCTGTTCCGGGCGGGCGGAGGGAATTCGTGAACGGCCGCGCCAATACGCCGAGGACGCTTCCCGCCGGTCCGCGCTTGAAGGCGGAGAGGCGGAGCAACTGCTCGATCGCGATCAGGCCGGCGCAGAGGAGCGACAGAAACGCGCCGAGGCCGGGGCGGAGGCCGAGGGTGCGGAGCGAGCTGAAGATGCCGGCGAGGGCGAAGACGAGGCAGATCATCGCCACCTTCGACGAATGGCGCCGGTAGTCGTAGTCGAAGCGCTCGGCGAAGCGCGCCTGCTCCGCCGGCGTGAGGAGCGTGACCAGCGGCTCGCGCACGTGAAAGGCGTCGCGCAGCTTCGTGTCCTCTGCTTCCTCGCGGACGTAGACCGAATGGCCCTTCGGCGTTCTCAGCGGCGAGATCATGCCGCGCTTCCAGCCGGCGGCGTACGCGATGCTGTAGACGAGCACGCCGAGGATCGAGCCGATCGGGCGGTTCTGCGACCAGGCGAGGTGGAAGCGGACGACATTCTCCACGACCAGGAAGCCGGTGAGGATGACCTGCGATGGATAGACCGGCATGTGATGCACGAGCTGCTGCGCCATGCCGACGATCAACGCCGTGATGAGCACGAACATGGAGACGACCGACATCATCGTCATGCGATGCGCGAACAACCCGAGCTCGCTCGCCATCTCCTCCTGCACGGGCGCGGGAAGATGTCCGGCGAGGAATCCGATCAGGACCGCGCCCTTCCGCTTCTGTTCGCGCGCCACGAGTTTCCGGTACTCGGCGTAGCGCTGATCCTCGGTCTCGCCGTCATAGCGATCGGAGACGCGGATGGCGCACTCGTCGCGCCACGGCTCGAGGACATAGCGCACCGCTTCTCCCTGCGCCTGGGGCTCGACGGCAACGACTTCATAGATCGCCTCGCCCCAGAAGACGGCCGTACCGGGATGGTCGGGCGACGTCAGCGTCTTCGCGATGCGCGCCTGCCAGTTTTTCGGATAACGGGAGAAGAGGATGACCCGACCGTCGTCGACAGTGCGCACACGATCGGACCCGTGGGGCTGCATGCCCGTATTGTAGACAGCGGACGAGTTATCCTCGGATCGATGCGACGACCGGTCCTCCTTCTCCTCCTCACCCTCGCCGCCTGCGCGCACGCTCCGCTCGCACCGGGGCGTTACGCGGTGCTGCCGGCATCCGAGGCGAAGACGGCCGTCGAGCAGTGCTCGCGATGGGCGCCGAAGATCACCGGTGGTTGGGACATGACCGCGGCAGACGCCGAGCAGGTCGAACAGGCGCTGCGGCGCAACTCCCGTCTGAAGGCGACCGAGTGTTGTTTCCTCGGCGCGCGCATGCGAGATCCGGACGGCTATTACCGGCAGTACGTCGGCGTGATCTACGAGGGGAAGCGCTACGTCTACGTCAACGCGTTCTCGATGAGCGGCATGAACGACGACAGATGGCGGACGCGCGCCTACAACGGCTTCTGCGACGGCGGCTCGGCGTTCTGGGGAGTGCTCTACGATCCGGCGACGCGGCGGCTGTCGCATCTTGCGTTCAATGGGTCGGCTTAGATAGCAGATAGCAGATAGCGGATAGCAGATAGCAAGAAGAGGAACGGAGTTGCTATCTGCTATCCGCTATCCGTCATGGGTGGGCGGTTGGTCGGCACACGTCCTTACGATCCGCGTGAGATCGCCGATGTCGAACGGCTTCGGCAGCACCTCGAAGGGCGAGCCTCGCATCCGCTCGCGGATCACCGACGGCGACGCGGCGCTGGTGACGATGATGCGGCGCAGGCGAAGCGGATCGTTCGTCGCGAGCGTCTCGATCAGGACGAAGCCGTCGAGGTTCGGCATCATGAGATCGAGGATGATCGCCGCGTACTCCATGACGCCGAGCTTGAGGACCGCCTCGAGGCCGTCGGACGCGACCTCGACGCGGTAACCCTCACGCTCGAGCACCATCTTCACCAGCCGGCGAATCGCGGCGTCGTCTTCGACCACGAGCACGGAGGAGCCCACACCACCAGCAAGAACCGCTCCTATGCCGCTTTGCGCGCCCGCACGAACGCGCTCATGAACGCGCCGTCCGCGACCTCATGCACGCGCGTCGGCTCGATGTCGACCTCCTCGAACCCCGCCTCGGCGAGCAACGATCGGTACTCCGATTCGTGCAGCGCGCCGGCGATGCAGCCGGCCCACAGCTCCGCGTCGTTCGCCAGCGCCGGATCGATCTCCTTCGTCCGCACGATGTCGGAGACGGCGAAGCGGCCGCCCGGCTTGAGCACGCGGAACGCCTCGCGCAACACGCGCCCTTTGTCCGCCGACAGGTTGATCACGCAGTTCGAGATCACGACGTCGACCGTGGCGTCGGGCAGCGGGATCTCCTCGATCTCGCCGCGCAGGAACTCGACGTTCTCCACGCCCGCCTTGCGCTGATTCTCGCGGGCGAGCGCGAGCATTTCGTCGGTCATGTCGAGACCGTATGCCTTGCCGGTCGGGCCGACGCGGCGCGCGGAGAGCAGGACGTCGATGCCGCCGCCCGATCCGAGATCGAGGACCGTCTCGCCGGCGTTCAGCGGCGCGAGCATCGTCGGGTTGCCGCATCCGAGCGAGGCGCGGATCGCGTCCTCGGGCAGCCCGATCGTCTGCGAGACGTCATAAAGGTTGGAGCTGACCGGATCGCAGCAGCTCGTCTTTCCCGAGCGGACGCGGAGCGCGGCTTCGCCGTAGTGTGCTTTGACGTTTTCTTTCACTTCAGTTGCGTTCATTCGATTCACCCCTGACATATTCGTCAGCGCGAATGTATGTCCGGGACACACATCTGTCAAGGCGAATTTGTATTGGAGGGTCAGGTCTGGAAACTTAACTTAACGCTCCACCCCCGCACCGTTAAGTTAAGTTTCCAGACCTGACCCTCATGAACCCGTTGAGGATCCAGAGCGGCCCGACGAGGAGGTGGACGAAGTTCCGGAAGAACGCCGGATTCTTGTGCTCGTACACCTTGTGGCCGATGAACTGGAAGATCCAGCCGACGACGAAGAGCGCGACGTTCGCCCACATCGGGATGGCGAGCCCGAGGAAGTAGAAGCCGACGGAGATGAGCAGCATCCCGAGGCCGAGACGCCACTCCACGGCGAGGTAGTAGATCTCCGAGAGCGCGATCAGGATCATCGCCGCGTCGACCACCGGCCCGAGGTGCACGCGCGCCAGCATGCCGATGAGGCCGAGCATGATCATCGGGATGCCGAAGCGGTGGAAGAGCTTGTTGCCGGCCGTCTGGTGGTACGCGGAGTAGTCGGAGAACAAGGCGTCGATCGACTGCATCGATAAAGTTTATCCTTTTCGCCGTGAACGCCCTCCCGCTCATCCTCTTCTTCCTCGCCATCATCGCCATCGGCTACCGCTACTACTCCGCGTTTCTGGCGGCGAAAGTCATGGTCCTGGACGACGCGCGCGTGACGCCGGCGCATCGCTTCGAGGATGGGCAGAACTACGTGCCGACGAATCGCTGGGTGCTCTTCGGACACCATTTCGCGGCGATCTCGGGAGCCGGCCCGCTGATCGGTCCGGTTCTGGCCGCGCAGTTCGGCTATCTGCCGGGACTGCTCTGGCTGGCGTTCGGCGTCGTGCTCGCGGGGGCGACGCACGACTTCGTGATCCTCGCCTCGAGCGTGCGTCGAAACGGGCGCTCGCTCGCGGAGATCGCGCGCTCGGAGATCTCGCCGCTGGCCGGCTTCATGGCGATGCTCGCGATCCTCTTCATCGTCATCATCGCCCTCGCGGGGCTCGGCATCGCGGTGGTCAACGCGCTGGCCGACTCGCCCTGGGGGACGTTCACGATCTTCCTCACCATCCCGATCGCGCTCGTGGTCGGGCTCTACCTGCACAAATCGGGAGCGCCGAACGCGATCCGCACCGGCTCGATCTTCGGCGCGCTCGCGGTGCTCGCCGCGGTGATCGTCGGCCGCTGGATCCCCGGCTCGCCGCTCGAGGCGATGTTCACGCTGACCAAGCCGCAGATCACCTACGCCATCGCCGCCTACGGCTTCATCGCCTCGGTGCTCCCGGTCTGGATGCTCCTCTGCCCGCGCGACTACCTCTCGTCGTACATGAAGCTCGGCACGATCGCCGCGCTGGTGATCGGCACGATCGTCGTCGCGCCGCACATCTACGCCCCCGCGATCTCGCAGTACGCGAACGGCGGCGGTCCGATCATCCCGGGCAAGCTCTACCCGTTCGTCTTCATCACCATCGCCTGCGGCGCGATCAGCGGATTCCACGCGCTGGTCGGATCGGGGACGACGCCGAAGATGCTCGACCGCGAATCGGACGCGCGGATGATCGGCTACGGCGCGATGCTCTGCGAAGGTCTCGTCGGATGCGTCGCCTTGATCGCCGTCTGCGCGCTGCATCCGGGCGACTACTACGCGATCAACGTCCCGGCCGCCGCGTTCGCGAAGCTCGGACTCTCGCCCGTGAATCTCGCGGAGCTCTCGCGGCAGGTCGGCGAGACGCTGGTCGGACGAACCGGCGGCGCGGTGTCGCTCGCCGTCGGCTTCGCGCAGATCTTCTCCGGCATCCCGTTCCTCAGCCACCTGATGTCGTACTGGTATCACTTCGCGATCATGTTCGAGGCGCTGTTCATCCTCACCACGATCGACACCGGCACGCGCGTGGCGCGCTTCCTGGTGCAGGAGTTCGTCGGCCGCGCCTGGACGCCGTTCTCGAACACGAGCTGGCTCCCCGGGACGCTGATCTCGACCGGGCTGGTCGTCGCCGGCTGGTCGTACTTCATCCTCACCGGCTCGATCTCCCAGATCTGGCCGATGTTCGGCATCGCCAACCAGCTCCTCGCGGCGGTCGCGTTGTGCGTCGGCACGAGCGTGATCATCAACGCGGGCCGCGTCCGCTACGCGTGGACGACGATGTTCCCGCTCGCGTTCGTCGCGTCGACGACGCTGTACGCGGGCTATCTGTCGATCACCGACAACTTCCTGCCACTGACCAAGAACCCGGCGAAGGCCTTCGCCGGCTACCTCGACGCCGCGCTGACCGCGACGCTCATGCTGTGCGTGGTCGTGATCCTGGTTGCGTCGGCGCGCGCGTGGATGCGCGCGATTCGCGGCGAGCAGGTGTCTATGGTGCCGCTGCCGGCAGGGCCGGATCACCGGCACGTGCCGGGGAGCGGATGCTGCTGATCGCCAATCCAATGAAGTAAACCGCACACCCCATCACCGCCGGCGCGAGGTGGCTCACGTTCGTGTAGCCGATCACGGGATGCACAGCGATCGCGGTCGTGAATCCCGCGATGCCGGCGAAGAGCAACGCCTGGCGGAGGCTCTTCGACGGGCGTCCGAACGCGGTGCTGAAGAGCATGGCCAGGCCGCAGGAGAAGAGGGCGCCGCCGAAGCCGGCGCGGTCGTGGGCGATGAGCGGCACGAGGTGCGTGTTGATCGCGCGAATCCGCTCGGCGCTGATCCCCATGTAATCGAGGTCCTGCGGGACGAAGACGCGCGTCATGCCGACGGCCATGATCGTCAGCCCCGCCATCGAGATGCCGAAGGTCGACAGGACGAGCAGCAGTTGCCCGAGGCCGCGGATGCGGGGCCGCGTGACGCGGTCGCCGCGCAGCGTCCGCGTACGCCAGAGTCCGGCGATGAAGAGCGGCAGCAGCACGAGCGTCGACGCGCCGTGCCACGTGTCGAGATAGCCGTAGCCGAGGTAGGCGAGGAAGCTGAGGAAGCCGCAGACGCCGCTGACCACGAACGCCCACCACGCCCACGACTCGCGATTGCGCAGCGGGAACTCCGACAGCCAGAGATACATGATGCCGGTGGCGATCATCACGCCGCCGAACGAGACGCGGTCGTGGACCATGAAGTGAAGGATGCGGCAGCCCTGCATCGAGCAGAGTTGGTCGGCGGTCATTCCGAGGAACTCGACGTCCTGCGGCAGGAAGCCGCCGCTCGCCGCCTGGAAGATGGCGAAGCCGCCGCAGCCGATCAGCGTCAGCGCGACGAGGTTCAGGAGCGCGCGTCCGTCGCCGATCAACGTCTCGATGAAGCCGCGGTCGTCGCTCATCAGAAGAAGAGTCGCACAGCTCGCACGCCGTGGGCTTCGAAAAATGGATCGAGCCTGCGCGCCAGCTCCGGCCAGCGCTGGTGCGGGACCTGCGGAAACAGGTGGTGCTCGAGGTGGTAGAGGTGCTCGAACGCGACGAGCGAGAGCATCCGGCCGCGGAAGAGGCGCGTCTGGGACAGCTCGTCGGCGCCGCGCGGATCGTGCACGAGATACGACGTGGTGAACGGGAAGATCCAGCTTCCGGCGATCACCAGCACGGCGTAGACGCCGAGCGCGAGGTGTCTCGTGGCGAAGGCGAGCATGACGATGATCGCCGCCGCCTCGACGATCGCCCACGTCCGATGCGGACCGCGATGGCGCAGCGCCGCGGCCCAGAGTCGCGGCTGCAGCGTGATGCCGTCGAGGAGCGCGCGCCACCACGGCATCGCCGCGGCCGCTCCTTCGATGTCGTCGGGCGACATCGGCCGCGCGTGGTGATGGAGGTGCGTCCAGCGGTAGGCGTGACCGCTGCGGAACGTCAGCAGCTCGATCGCCGCCAGGAGCGGTTCGTTGATCCGGGGCGGGAGTCCGATGTTGCGGTGCACGAGGTCGTGCGAGACCGAGCCGTAGGTGATGAAGCTGAGGACCATCGTGCAGAGGAGCGCCGGGATCCACCAGCCGCGCGCCGCGAAGACGAAGAAGAGGGCGGCGACGAAGAACGGAACGGCGAGGCAGACCACGCGCCGCGCGACCGGGACGCGCAGCAGATCGCGGCCGAGGTCGTCGAGGGAAGGCACGCCGTGAGGCATGCGATCACTTTACTCCTGCCGCTTCTTCTCCTCGTTCCGCAGCGCCTCGTCCACGGTGCGCTCGTCCCCCTCGGCCTGGCCGGGTGTGCGGCGAGGGGCCGAGCGGCGGTCTTGCTGAGCCTGGCGCGGGGGTGGCTCGTTTTGTTCGACGCGAGACATGGAGGAGAGGGACGCAAGGGAGGTGCCCGAAGAGAGATAGCAGATAGCGGATAGCAGATAGCAAAGGGAGCCGGCGGGCGGGTTGCTATCCGCTATCTGCTATCCGCTATCTACCCCCCGGAATACTTGACACCGCCCCACGTTATGCATAAAAATTCTTGACGATGAATATTCATGCACCAGGTGAGGCCGTTCGGCGGCGGGAAGAGATCCTCCGGATCGTCCGGGAGAACTCCGTCGCTTCGCAGGAGGAGCTGCTCAAGCTCCTGCGGAAGAGCGGCTTCGGAGTCACGCAGCCGACCCTCTCGCGCGACGTGCGCGAGCTCGGGCTGGCCAAGACTCCGGCCGGGTACGTGGTCCCCGAGGAGATCTCGCCGATGCCGGCGCCTGTCGCGTTCATTCCGCGCGACCGGCGGGAAGCGCGGCTCGATCACCTCATCGCCAGCTCCGTCGTCTCGGCGCAGGCCGCCGGCAACATGGTCGTCATCCGGACGCCGGTCGCCGCAGCCCAGCCCGTGGCCAGCGCGCTCGACGGCGCGCAACTCGACGGAGTCCTCGGCACCATCGGCGGCGACGACACGATCTTCGTCGCCTGTGCCACACCTGCGGACGCCACCGCCTTAGCGCGGCATGTCCAGCAGATCGCCGGCCTCTCGCCGGAACGACCGCGACGATCAACACGCGCCTGATCGCCTTCCGTCGTCGTCGCAGTTTCCGAAAAAAAGGATTTCAAGCTCATGACTACCAGTGTCGATCTTCAGTTCCCGGTTACCGAGTTGCCAGTTGCCGAGTTGCCAGTTATCGGGCAACCGGCAACCGGCAACCGGCAACTCGCCGTCAAAACGGCGATCGCCGGCGCGACCGGTTACGCGGGCATCGAGCTCTCGAAGATCCTCGAGCGGCATCCGCATGCCGACGTCGTCGCCGAGTACTCCTCGGAATCGTTCTCCGTCGATGCACTGAAGTCGTCGAACGCCGAGGTCGTGTTCCTGGCGACTCCGAACGAAGTGTCGGCCGAGATCGCGCCGAAGGTGCTCGATCTGGGGATCAAAGTCGTCGACCTCTCCGGCGCGTTCCGGCTGCGCGAGGCGGGCCTCTATCCGAAGTGGTACGGCTTCGAGCACGAGCGGCCCGAGCTCCTCGGCGAAGCGGCGTACGGCCTCACCGAGTGGTGCAACGGCGAGCTGAAGAAAGCGCGGCTCGTGGCGAACCCCGGCTGCTACCCGACCTCGATCATCCTCGCGCTGCGGCCGCTCACCTACATGATCGACCGCGACCAGCCGGTCATCATCGACGCCAAGAGCGGCGTGAGCGGCGCGGGCAAGAAGTCCGACCTCGCCTACTCGTTTGCGGAGCTCTCCGGCAACTTCAAGGCCTACGGCGTCGGCAGCCACCGGCACGAGCCGGAGATCCGGCAGGGACTGCACCTCGGCGACAAGACGACGCTCGTCTTCGTCCCGCATCTTCTGCCGACCGTGCGCGGAATCCTCTCCACGATCCACGTCGGCTTCACGCATGCCGTGACCGACGAGGAGATCGCGCAGATCTTCGCGAAGACGTACGCCAACTCGCCGTTCGTGCGGATTCTCAAGGCGGGACAGCTCCCGGAGATGAAGGACGTCGTCAACACGCCGCGCTGTGACATCGGCTGGAAGCTGATGCAGGGCGGGCGGCGGGCGGTGATCGTCTCCGTCATCGACAACCTGCTCAAGGGCGCGGCGTCGCAGGCGGTGCAGAACTTCAACCGGATGTTCGGCTTTCCGGAGACGGAGGGACTCCAGTGAAGGTCATCAAGCTCGGAGGTTCTCTGCTGGATGAGGGACAGACGAGGGCGTCTGTCCTACACGATGTTGCCGCGCACTGGAACGCTGGCCACGACGTCGTGCTCGTGCACGGCGGCGGGAAGCACATCGACGCGATGATGGCGAAGCTCGGCCTACCGAAGCGGACGCACGCCGGCCTGCGGATCACCGACGACGCGACGCTCGACGTCGTGGTCTCGGTCCTCGGCGGATTGGTCAACAAGTTGATCGTCGGCGAGCTGACCGCGCTCGGCATCAAGGCCGCCGGCATCTCCGGCAGCGACGCCGGCACGCTCATCGCCGAACAGCATCCGCCGATCGACGGCGTCGACCTCGGCCACGTCGGCCAGGTCGTCTCGTCGAATCCGACGCTCGTGAAGTCGATGCTGAACTACGGGATCCTCCCCGTCGTCTCGTCGATCGCGATGTCGACGGACGGAAAGCTCTTCAACGTGAATGCAGACAGCGCCGCCTCGGCCCTCGCGGCCGCGCTGAAAGCGACGTCGCTGCAGTTCATCACCGACGTCGCGGGACTCATGGACAGTGAAGGCAAGGTCGTCGACGCGCTCGATGCCAGCGATGCGCATGCGCTCGTGGCGGAGGGCGTGGTCAAGGGCGGGATGCTGCCGAAGTTGACGGCGGCTCTCGGCGCGATGAGCGCCGGGGTCGGGAAAGTGAAGATCGGAATCACGGAGTGCACCCATGCTTCTTCATGACGAAACTCCCGCCGCGGTCGAAGCGCGGGAAAAGAACTTCATCCTCGGCACCTACAACCGCACGCCGTTCCATCCGCGCGCGGGCAAGGGGGCGCAGCTCTTCGACGCCGACGGCCGCGCGTACTGGGATCTCCTCGGCGGGATCGCGGTCAACGTCCTCGGACACAAGCATCCGAAGCTCGTGAAGACGCTGCGCGAGGAGTCGGACTCGCTGCTGCACGTCTCGAATCTCTTCTACCACCCGGCGCAGGGGATCCTCGGCGAGCGGCTGGTGCGGGAGTCGGGACTGCGGCGCGCGTTCTTCTGCAACAGCGGCACGGAAGCGAACGAAGCGGCGCTGAAGTTCGCGCGGCTCGCGAATCCGGGACGGACCGGCATCGTGGCGCTCGAGGAGAGCTTCCACGGCCGGACCCTCGGCTCGCTCTCGATGACCGGACACGAGGCGTATCGCACGCCGTTCGGCCCGCTCGTCCCCGGCGTCACGTTCATCGCGCCGAACGACGTCGCGGCGCTCGAAGCGGCCGTCACGAAGGACGTCGCGGCGATCTTCCTCGAGCCGGTGATGGGCGAAGGGGGCATCATCCCGCTGACCGATGAATATTTATTCACGGCCCGCAAACTGGCCGATCAGACCGGCGCCGTGCTCGTGTTCGACGAGATCCAGTGCGGCCTCGGCCGGACCGGAAAGTTCTTCGCTTTCCAGCACAGCGGCGTCGTCCCCGACATCGTCACGCTGGCCAAGCCGCTCGGCGGCGGACTGCCGCTCGGCGCCGTCCTCACCGGCGACGTCATCGAAGGCCTGGTCAAGCCGGGACATCACGGCACGACGTTCGGCGGCAACCCGGTCGCCTGCCGCCTCGGCAACGCCGTCCTCGACGAGCTGAAGGCGGGCGCGCTCGTGGAGCGGGTCGACGCCTACGGCCACTGGTTCAAAAAGCAGCTCCAGGCGCTGCAGGTGAAGACGCCTGCGATCGTCGACATCCGCGGCATGGGGATGATGTGGGGCCTCGAGCTCGACCGTCCCGCCGGTGCCGTCGCGCGCGAGCTGCTCAGTAAAGGTTTCGTCGTCGGCACGGCGCGCGATCGCGTGCTGCGCCTCCTTCCGCCGTACATCGTTCCGAAGAAAGCACTCACCGAATTCATCAGCGCGCTCGAGCAGACGCTCGCCGCCGCTTCACAGGAGAAAGCAGCGTGAAAAAGATTGCACTCGCCTACTCGGGCGGACTCGATACCTCCGTCATCATTCCCTGGCTCAAAGAGAACTACGGCTGCGACGTCGTCGCCGTGGCCGTCGACGTCGGTCAGGCCGAAGAGACGCACCACCTCGCGGACAAGGCGTACCGCACCGGCGCGTGCGACTTCCACCTCGTCGACGCGAAGGAGGAGTTCGCCGCCGACTACCTCTTCCCGGTCCTGAAGGCCGGCGCGATCTACGAGAAGGATTACCTCCTCGGCACGTCGACCGCCCGCCCGCTGATCGCGCGCAAGCAGGTCGAGATCGCTCTCGCCACCGGCTGCGACGCGCTCGCGCACGGCTGCACCGGCAAGGGGAACGACCAGGTCCGCTTCGAGCTCGCGTATCAGGCGCTCGCGCCGGAACTGCAGATCGTCGCGCCGTGGCGCGAGTGGTCGATCACCTCGCGTGAAGACGCGATCGACTACGCGTCGGAGCGCGGCATCCCGGTCCCGGTGACGAAGAAGGACCCGTACTCGCGCGACCGGAACCTCTGGCACCTCTCGCACGAGGGCGGTCCGCTGGAGGACCCGTCGTTCGAGCCGGAAGCGTCGATGTTCAAGCTCACGGTCGATCCGGTCAACGCGCCGGACGAGCCGGAGAAGATCACCATCGAGTTCGAGTCGGGGATTCCGGTCGCGGTCAACGGCGAGAAGCTCTCGCCCGCGCAGCTCGTCGCCACGCTGAACGAGATCGGCGGCACACACGGCGTCGGCCGGGCGGACATCGTCGAGAACCGGCTGATCGGCATCAAGTCGCGCGGCGTGTACGAGACGCCGGGCGGCACGCTGCTCGTCACCGCGCTCAAAGGGCTCGAATCGATCGTGCTCGACAAGGAGTCGTCGCACGAGAAGGAGCGGATCGCCACGCGGTACGCGGAGCTCGTCTACAACGGCCAGTGGTTCTCGCCGCTGAAGGAAGCGTTCGACGCATTCGTCAACGTGTTGACCGAAGACGTCACCGGCGTCGTCACGCTGAAGCTCTACAAGGGCTCGGTGAGCGTCGTCGGACGGCAGTCCCCCTACTCGCTCTATCAGCAGAACCTCGCCTCGTTCGACATGACCGGTTACGACGTGAAGGACTCGGCAGGGTTCATCAAGCTGTTCGGCCTGCAGCTCCGCGGTCGCAAGCGGCTCGCGCCGTTTGTGATCAAGGAAGAGGTCGCACAGTGAAGATGTGGGGCGGCCGTTTCGAGTCGGAGCCGTCGAAGCTCCTGCGCGCGCTGAACGACTCGTTCGCGTTCGATCGCGAGCTCTTCGCCGAAGACGTGCAGGGCTCGATCGCGTGGGCGAAAGCCATCGGCGAGTGCGGCGTGCTGACGGCGTCCGAGGTCGAGTCGGTGATCAGTGCACTGCAAACGATCGAGCCGCCCCCGTCTTCTTCTGATGTTGAAGATATTCACTCGTACGTCGAGTCGAAGCTCTTCGAAAAAGTCGGCGCGCTCGCGGGCAAGTTGCACACCGGACGCTCGCGCAACGACCAGGTGGCGACCGATCTCAAACTCTGGCTGAAGAACGCGTCGAACGAGGCGGTGGCGCAGGTCGCGGCGCTGCGCGCGACGCTGGAGCGCAAAGCGGTCGCGGAGAGCGACACGACGATGCCCGGCTACACGCACAGCAAGCAGGCGGAGCCGATCACGTTTGCGCTCTGGTGCCGCGCGTACGTCGAGATGCTGACGCGCGATCTCTCGCGCTTTCACGACGCGTCGGTGCGCGGCGATGAGTGTCCGCTCGGCTCGGGCGCGCTCGCCGGCACGCCGCTTCCCGTCGATCGGGAGAAGCTCGCCGCGGCCCTCGGGTTCTCGCAGCCGACGCGCAATTCGCTCGACGCCGTCTCCGACCGCGACTTCGCCGCGGAGTACCTCTTCGCCGCGACGATGACGCTGTCGCACCTCTCGCATCTCGCCGAGGATCTGATTTTCTACACCACCGACGAAGCGGCGTACGCGGAGCTGCCGGATGCGATGGCCACCGGCTCGTCGCGCATGCCGCAGAAGAAAAACCCCGACGTGCTCGAGCTCGCGCGCGGCCACGCCGGACGCGCAATCGGCGAGCTGACCGGCCTTCTCGCCGTGCTCAAGGGCCTGCCGCTCGCGTACGACAAGGACCTGCAACTCGATAAAGAACCGCTCTTCCGCATTCGCAACGTGCTCGCCCTCGTGCTGCCGGCGATCGCGGAGCTCATCTCCGGATTGAAAGTCGATCGCCGGCGGATGGCCGAGGCAGCGTCGAGCGACCAGCTCGTCGCGACGAGCTACGCGGACAAGCTCGCGGCCACCGGGATTCCATTTCGCCAGGCGCACGAGATCGTCGGCAACGCGATTCGCAGCGGCACGCTCGACGAGCTCGCGAAATCACTGAAATGAAACTTCCAAAGGGCTTCCTCGCCTCCGGCATTCGCGCCGGCATTCGCAAAAAGCGTCCCGACCTCGGACTGATCGTCGCGGAGGACGGCGCGAATGCCGCCGCCGTCTTCACGAAGAACCGCTTTCAGGCGGCTCCGGTCGTGCTGTCGAAATCGGCGCTGAAGAAATCGGGCGGACGAGTGAAGGCTGTCGTCGTCAACGCCGGCTGCGCGAACGCCGTCACCGGCACCGAGGGGACCAACGCGGCGAAGCGCGTGCGGACGCGCGCGGCGGAGCTGCTTCGTTGCAACGAAGACGAGATCTTTCTCGCCTCCACCGGCGTCATCGGCGTCGTGCTCCCTGACAAAAAGGTGCGCGAGTCGCTGCCCGATGCGGTCACGCGCCTCTCCGCGGGCGGCGGCGACGCGTTCTCGCAGGCGATTTTGACGACTGACGTCGGACCGAAAGTCGCGCAGGCGACGTACTCGATGGGCGGCAAACGCGGACGCGTCGTCGGCATCGCCAAGGGCGCGGGCATGATCCATCCGAACATGGCGACGATGCTCGCGTTCGTGATGACGGACGCGAAGATCGCGCCGGCCGCGCTGCAGAAATCGCTGAAGATCGCGGTCGATCAGTCGTTCAACTCGATCTCCGTCGACGGCGACACGTCGACGAACGACACGCTGCTCGTCCTCGCCTCGGGGAAGCTCGACGCGACCGGCGACCTCGCTGATTTTCAGCGCGCGCTCAACGACGTCTGCCGCGAGCTGGCGTGGATGATCGTCCGCGACGGCGAAGGGGCGACGCGCGTGATGGAGCTCGAAGTCCGCGGCGCTCGCAGCGACCGCGACGCGAAGATCGCCGCGCACGCCGTGGCGACCTCGCCGCTGGTCAAGACCGCCCTCCACGGCGGCGACCCGAACTGGGGCCGCATCCTCGCCGCCCTCGGCCGCAGCGGCGCGCGCTTCAGCGTGAAGCGCGTGTCACTGAACGCGGGCCCGGTACAGCTCGTCGCCAACGGCGAGCCGGTCGCGTATCGCGAGAAGGACGCCGCGAAGGTGTTCGCAAGAGAGCGCGTGCCGATCGTGCTCGATCTCGGCGCGGGGAACGCGAGCACGGTGGTGTTGGCTTCGGATCTCGGACACGATTACGTGTCTTTGAATGCGGACTATCGCAGCTAATCCACCACCGCAATCTGATACTGCTCGATCTTCCCGTCCGGCATCGCGAACGTCGTCAATCTCATCGAGCGATTCGGGAACACGATCCGATAGCGGCGCAGCGTCATGCCGCCGCGCAGCGACTGCGCGATCTGCGTGAACTCCTTCGGCTTGCCGAGCGGCCCGAGGCTGGAGGCGAAGTCCTTCAGCGCCTGGTCGTTGAAGTACGAATTCGCGTTCGACGTGAAGAGCGTGCGATCGATCTGACCCTTCTGCAGCGAGTCGAAGATCTTCTGCACGAGGGCGAGTGCGTTTGCGTCGGTGGTGGCGAAGACCTGCTTGGCGAGGGCGGTCGCGATCTGCTCCGAGGCGTTCGTCGCGTCGAGGTTGACCAGCGCGATCACCGCGGCGCGTTCGTCGGGAAAGATCTGGTTGTTCGCGGTGAAGCCCGAGACCTCGCCGCCGTGTGAGATCACGCGGCGGCCGTCGACGGTGTTCACGTTCACGCCGAGGCCGTAGTGCGTGCCGACGCCGGAGCTGAGCAGCGTCTCCGTCTCGAGCGCGCGATACGACGACGGCTGCAGGACGCTCTGATCGATCACCGAGATGTCCCAGAGCGCGAGGTCGTGCGCCGTCATCGCCAGCTCGCCCGCGGCGAACATCCAGCCGCGACCTTCCTTCGGCGCCACGCGCGGCGGACCGGCGGCGTAGCGGAGGTAGCGCATCGGATCGCCGTCGCCGAGCGGCGCCTCGTCGGTGTTCGACACGCTCGTCATCTTCAGCGGAGTGAAGACGCGCGCGCGGAGGAAGTCGAGCAACGGCACGCCCGCGACCTTCTCCGCGATCATCCCGGCGATCACGTAGTTTGTGTTGCTGTACTGCCACTTCGTCCCCGGCTCGAAGTCGAGCGGGATCTTCGCCCAGCCGGTGAGGATCTCCTGCGGCGTGACCGGCTTCATCATCATCGGCATGACGTAGTCCTGCGGCCAGAAGTCCTGGTAGCCGGAGGTCATCGACAGGAGCTGGCGGATCGTCACGTCCTTCGCCCGCGTGAGCTCGGGCAGCCAGCGCACGACCTTGTCGTCGAGCGCCAGCTTCCCTTCCTCCGCCAGCAACAGGATCGCCGCCGCGGTGAACTGCTTGCTGATCGAGCCGATGCTGTAGCGCATCGACGGCGTCGCCGGCATCGCCGGCTCGAGCCGCGCATTTCCGAACGCGCGCTCGTAGACGATCTTGCCATCGCGCACGATCGCCACCGAGGCGCTCGGCGCGCCCGATTTCGCGAGGAGGTCGGTGACGGTCTTGTCGAAGTCCTGGGCGGCGAGGGGGAGGGCGAGAAGGAGGAGGACGAACAGCTTGCGCATGCGGGGGATTCTATTCAATCCGGCCGCGCAGCTTCTTCGTCTCGCTTCGTTGCTTCTTTTCGCGGATGCGCCGCTCCTTCGACGCTTTCGACGCGCGCGTCTTCTTCCGCGGCCGCTGCTCGATCAACGAATCGCGCAGCAACTCCTCCATCCGCGCGAGCGCGCGGTCGCGATTCGCGAGCTGGCTCCGCTCGGCCTGCGAAGTCACGCGGAGCACGCCTTCCTTGTTGATGCGTCCGCCGAGGCGCGCGCGGACCAGCGCCTTCTGCTCGTCGGAGATCGGGAGCGCGTCGACGTCGACTTCGATCGTCACGCGCGACTCCACCTTGTTCACGTTCTGTCCGCCCGGTCCGCCGCTGCGCGAGGTCGCCGCGCGCAGCAGTTGAGCGGGGACGAGGAGGCCGTTGCCGAGGTCGAGGTCGCGCATTGGTTTTGAGTTTATCCCGAGCGCAGCGAGGGATCGGCGGAGCAGCCCGCGCAACAGACGAACTCATCGCGGCTGCTCCATTGATGCCTCGCTTTGCTCGGCATAAACTGAAACCGCAAACCATGCCAGACGAAAAGACCGGGCGTTTCGACATCCTCTCCAGCAGCGAGAGCGGCTTGAGCTACGTGCGCGAAAAGCGCGGCGGCCTGATGCGCGTCCTCACCGAGAGCGAGCTGGAGGACTTCAACGATCCGCCTCCCTGCCCGCAGTGCGCGGAGCAGTTCGGCTGCGAGCACATCAACTGCGCGGGCGAGCCGCTGCTGAGCGAGAACGAGGTGGAGTCCGACGTCCCGGCGGAGTGGCTGGCGTTCGCGAAGGAGAACGGCGTGAGCCGCGGCGACCTCGCGCGGCTGGGCCTGATCGAGCGCGGCGGAGAGGGATATCAGGTCGCGCCGGGCGCGACTTCCGATGTGCGGATGCTGGAGCTTGTGTTGTTACTGAATGACGCGCGATAGAATCCGCGCCCAATGAAGCTCGACAAAAAGTCCCTCACCGACTTCGCGCGCAATGAGCGCGAGCGTTTCGAAGCCACCCTCCAGCAATTCGTCGAAATCCCGACCGTCTCCGCCGATCCGGAGCGCGTGCCGGACATCCGCCGCATGGCCGAAGTCGCGGCGCAGCTCGTCCGCGATCACGGCGGCGTGGCTGACATCCTGGAGACGGACGGCAATCCGCTCGTGCACGGCCGCTTCGACGTCGATCCGAGCGCGCCGACGGTCACGGTCTACAACCACCTCGACGTGCAGCCGGCGTCGCGTGAGACGGAGCCGTGGAAGACGGAGCCGTTCACGTTCACGCGGCAGGGCGACCGCTACTTCGGCCGCGGCACGACGGACGACAAAGGACCCGCGCTCTCCGCGCTCTGGGGCATCCGCGCCGCGCGCGAGGCTGGCGTCCGCGCAAACCTGCGCGTGCTGTGGGAGCTGGAGGAGGAGATCGGCTCGCCGAATTTCGAAGGGGGCGTGAAGAAGTACGCCGACCGCCTGAAGACCGATCACGTGATCGTGAGCGACACGATCTGGGTCTCGCGCCAGCGTCCTGCCTGCCCCGCCGGCCTGCGCGGCCTGCAGGGATTCGAGCTGGTGCTCGAGACCGGCCAGACCGATCAGCACTCCGGCACCACCGGCGGCGCGGCGCGCAATCCGCTCGGCGAACTGATGAAGCTCGTCACGGAGATGCACGACGCGACGACCGGCAAGGTGAAGATCAAAGGCTTTTACGACGACGTCGTGCCGCCGTCGAAGCGCGAGCTGCAGGAGTTCCGCGACTCCGGCTTCTCCATCAAGGCGTTCAAGAAAGACCACCTGTACAAATCGATCCGCACCGAGGATCCGCTGGAAGTGATGAAGCGGATCTGGGCGATGCCGACGTTCGAGATCCACGGCGTGACCGGCGGCTACACCGGCCCGGGCATCAAGACGGTCATCCCGCCGCGCGCCTCGGTGAAGATCTCCTGCCGCCTGGTGGCCGATCAGGACCCGAAGAAGATCCTGAAGCTGGTGAAGGCGTTCGTGAAGGAGCGCAATCCGGACGTGAAGATCGAGTCGGAAGCGGCGATGTATCCGTACAAAGCGCCGACCGAGGGCCCGCTGCCCGACGCCGTGCGTGCGGCGATGAAGTTCGCCTTCGGCCGCGAGCCGGTGTTCGTCCGCGAAGGCGGCTCGATCGGCGCCGTGGTGTCGATCGAGAAGGTCCTCCGCTGCCCGGTGCTGTTCCTCGGGCTGTCACTTCCCGAGCACGGCTACCACGCCCCGAACGAGAACTACGACTGGCAGCAGGCGAGCGGGGGGATGGTGGCGTTCGCGAAGTACTTCGAGATCGTCTCGAAGTAACTCACACGAAGTAGTCCAGCCACCCCGCCCCCCGTTCGAACGGCGCGCCCGCTTTCGCGATCTGGTCGCTCTGCGCGTAGCGGTCGCCTACCTGCTTCTTCACCGCGCTCACGAGCTTCGAGTAGGGCACGGGGAACTTCCCCCTGTTGAACGCCTTGACCGTGTCGGTCGACGCCATCGCCACGACCGACCTGCTCGTCATCTTGTCGAGCGCGTCGTGCGGCGTGGCGTTGTGGCTGCCGTGGTGGCCGACCTTGTAGAAATCGATGTCGTTGAGGATCGCGTCCCACTCGCCCTGCCACGACTGCCAGTTGCCCCACTGCGCGTCGCCGGGGAAAAGCAGCGTCTTTCCCTTGTACTGCAGCAGCAGGCAGAGGCTCGTATTGTTCAGATAGTTGTCGACCGACAGCGCGAGCGCCTGCATCGGCGTCGCGACCTGCTCGTGCAGGATCTGCTGATACGCCGGATCGAGCACACCGGCCGACTCCGTCCAGCGATCGGCGAACGGCATCAGCGTATCGAGCACCGGGTTGCCGTTCGCATCGAGTCCGTACAACTGCACCTCGGGCGGATTCATGCGGCTGAGAAACTTCGGATCGTCCGACGGCGCGAGCACACGCACGGTCAGCCCCTTGATTCCGCCGGCGTTCTGCAGGATGTCGCCCGCCTTCAGGTATTTCGTCCGCTTCTTGTCGCCGAAGCCGCCGCGCAGCAGCGCGAGCGCCTTCGCATTGTTGCCGACCGGCGAACGACCGTTCGCGCCGAGGGCGTTGAGCGCGATGCCGGCAACCACCGGATCGGCGGAGGCTCCGGCCATATTGAGGTGCGCGTGCAGCAGTCCGGCGAGCGCCGCGGTCTTCGCGTGCAGCTTCTTCGCCGCGGGATCGGAGAGATCCTCCAGCCACGGCATCCACACCTCGCCCACCGTGAATTCGCGGAACGTATCGGCCTCGGTGCCGAAGCCGCTGATGTGATCGGCGTGCGCATGCGTGGCGACGACGACGGCGAGCTCCCCCGCCGTCTCCGTCTTGATCGCCTGCACCGCGGCGGCGATCCCCTTGAACTCGCTCTGCGCGTGGACGCCGCAGTCGATCAGGATGTGTTTCTTCGTCCTGCCGTCCGGGACGGTGACGAGGAAGCAGTCCCCGAAGCCGACGCGGTACATGCGGACGCGAATCTTCGAACCTGCAGCAGCAGCCATCTCAGCACCCCCGGTGAATCGACGACAGGCGCATCTGTTTGTTGCTCTCGACGTACGCCGGCGCGGCAGCGAGGCCCGTCTCGTGGAACCGCTTCTGCGCGGCGCGGCGCGTCTTCGAGCTCAGTTTCTTGTAGACGACCATGAGCGGCCGGCCGCCGCTGTCGAAGACGACGGTCGAGCCGCCGCAGAACTTCACCTCCGGATCGTCGTCGAGCGGCACGTGGCGAACGATCTCCGCGACGAATTCGACTTTCGGCCTCTGCTCGCCGCCGCGAATCACCGTGTTGACCGACTTCACGACATGCTGCCCGTCGGGGACCACGCACGTGCACGACGCGCAGTCGTGCGTATCGTCCTCGCAAAGTCCGAAGCAGAACGGATTCGCGCGGACGATCGCTTCGAGCGCGTCACGATTCTCCGTGAGGTGCCGGTCGGGCTCGATGAGGTTGAAGCGCAGGCCGGGACACGTCGGAGTCCCGGGCGCCGGCTTGTCCCACAGCAGCGACTCCTCGCCGAGCGACGCCACGCCGTCGGGATAGATGCCGCGCGCGCGGAACGCCTGGATCAGCGTCTCGCGGTAGTCGTGCGCATCGCTTTCGTACAGTACCGTGTCGGAAGTGATCAGCGCGCGGAGGAACTCGCCGAACGTGATGTCGACCGGCGGGCAGTAGTCGAGCGCGCGGATGCACATCGTGCAGAAGTGCTGCGCCGTGCGCGCCGCTTCTTTCGCCAGACGCGCCGCGACGTCGGGATGGATGTCGTCCGAGCCGCCGGCGGCCGCGCGCGCGAGGCGGATCAGGTCCGCGCTGCGCTCCATGAACGCGCTGAAGAACGCGTCGAAGACCGCGGCCACCAGCACCGCGCCGCGCTCGTGCGGCTCGCTCGCGTTCGCCAGCGCCTGCGGATCGGGAGGCACGCCGAGCGCGGAGCGGAGCGCCGCGCGGCGTCCCATCGATTCGCCGAACTGCCGCGCCAGGTCGAGCAGCGGATTCCCTTCCGGCATCTCGCCGACGATGAAGATCTTGTTGTCTTCATCCGGATTGGCCGGCTTGCCGCCCCGCGGCGTGAGGTTGAAGCGATGGAGGATGCCGCCGCTGCGGCGCAGCGTGTCGCGCACCACGTCCTCGAAACTGAAATGCTGGAAGAGCGCGACGATGTCGGCGAAGGCCTCGTGGAACGCCGCGACGTCGGGATTGCTCGACTCCATGAAGGCCGAGCGGAGCGTGTCGATGACCGAATGCGTCGTCTCGTGCGCGACGATGTCGTGCGAGAGACAGGTGAAGACCGTGCCGCCCGGCAGCCCGGTGCCGGCGTCGTCGATCGAGGCGCGGAAGTAGCCGAAGAGCAGCGCGCCGAGCTCGCGCGAGTAGTAGGCGTTCGGCTCGTACATCGCGTGCGGAAAGATGCGCAGGAGGTTGCGCTCGCCGTCGTTGTCGGAGAACGAATAGCGGATGTCGCGGCCGAGCGCCTTCTCGAAGATGTCGATGGTCTGCATGGCGACGGCGTAGACCATCTGCTGGTGAAAGCGCGGATCGGATTCGCTCGGCTCGAGGCCCCCCTCGACCAGCGCCGAGGTGGAGTTGAGGTTGATCGGCTTGTAGTAGCGCTTGTTCGTCGCGTCGTAGTCGACGACGTGGAGCTGCCTGCCTTTGATCTCGCCCCGCAGCGGCTCGTACTTCACGCGAACGGTCATGTAGTTGCCGAGGCGCCTGCCGCGGCTCGGATCGAACGCGTAAACGCGGAGCGCGCGGTACTTCGGATACTCGTGCTCGTCAGGATCGACGCGCACGACCGGCGACGTCGCGACAGCCGGCGGCGTGGAGGCGATCGGAGTGGAAGGAACACGGCCGGAGACCGGCAAGCGCGGCTGCGCCGGGCGTGGCTGACGCGTGGGTGTGGGCATGGGGGGATCTCCATTCGAGGAGTGTCGCGAGAGGCGCGTTTCCCTACCCTTGTCGGACAGCGGACAACGGACAGCGGACAGCAGCTTCGTCTCCTGCTGTCCGCTGTCTGCCGTCCGCTGTCTACTTGGGCATTTCCCCCACGTACTTCGCCCGCGGACGTATGGTCGCGCCCGTCTGGTACTGCTCGATGGCGTGGCCGACCCACCCCACCGACCTCCCGATCGCAAACAGCGTGAGCGCGGTTCCCTCGGGGAGCTTGAGCGTGTGCACCAGCGCGACGAGCGCGAAGTCGACGGTCGGCTTTTCGCCGAGGACTTCTTCGCCGAGGTCCGCGACCTCGCGGGCGAAGGCGAGGTCCTTCGACTTCGGGTAGTGCTCCTCCAGCAGATCGAAGAGGAGCTTCGCGCGCGGATCGCCGTCGCGGTAGAGCGGGTGGCCGAATCCTTCGACCGATTCACCGCGGCGGAGGCGCGCGGTGAGCGTCTTGCGGACGTCGCGCGAGCGCTTCAGCTCATCGAACAGCGTCTCGACGCGCGCGGTCGCGCCGCCGTGCTTCACCCCTTCGATCGCGGCGAGTCCGCCGACGACGACGGAGTACGGATTCGCGCCGGCCGAGGCGATGCAGCGCGCGGTGAAGGCGGAGACGTTCAGCTCGTGGTCGGCGCAGGCGATCAGCGCCGCGCGGATGATCGCCGGCGCGCTCGAGCCTTTCGGCTTCCAGTGCCGGGCGAGCGTCTCCTCGATCGCCGCCTCGAGCTCCGACGACTCCGCGGCGACGCTGGTCAACAGGTTGACGATCCGCCAGCCGGTCTGGGCGACGGCCTGCGGACGGAGATCGAAGGCCAGGGAATCGCGCGCCGCGACGAGCGGCAGCATCGCCTGCGCGCGGGTCACGAACGGCAGGCCCTCGGCGCTCCGTCCGCCGGCCACGACATGCAGCGGCGTGTTGCTGAAATCGGTGTCGACGTTGCCGCACCAGATCAGCGACGCCACTTCCTCGATGGAGCGCGTGCGCGCCAGCTCGGAGGAATCGTGGCCGCGGTAGTAGAGCCGTCCGTCCGCCATCAGGCTGATCGACGACTCGAGGATCGGCATCCCCCACTGCAGCGCGTTGCCGGCCGCTTTCTCCGGATCGCGGCGCTCCTCGCTGCGCCGGCGAAGGCGATTCACGTCTTCCTTCGAATAGCGCCGCACGCGCGGCCGTCCCGGCACCGGCTCCGACCGGACGAAGCCCCGGCTGACGTACGCGTAGAGCGTCTCGCGGCTGACACCGAGGAGACGCGCGGCCTCCGCCGCGGTGATCCACATGAAAAGAGTTTAACACATTGATCGATGAATCAATGTTGACTAATCCGTCTACGCCGCCCTAAGTTGGTCTCATGAACAAGGGACTGGAAGGCGTCGTCGCCGCCGAAACGCGACTGAGCATGGTGGACGGACAGGCGGGCGAGTTGATCATCGGCGGCTTCGACGTCGCGGAGCTGGCGATGAACGCGACGTTCGAGGAGACGGTGTGGCTGCTGTGGCATGGGGAGATGCCATCCGAGGACGAGGTCGCGCGGTTTCGCGCATCGCTCGCGGAGCGGCGCGTTCTTCCTGGCGCCACGATCGCGTTGCTGCGTGGGTGCGCGGGCGCGCGGGTGTCCGTCATGGACGCGCTGCGCATCGCGGCGGGGACGATCTCGCTGATGCCAGGCGACGAAGCGCTCAACCTCGTCGCGACGTTTCCGACGATCGTCGCCAGCTACTGGCACCTGCTCCACGATCGCGAGCCGATCGCGCCGCGCGCCGACCTCTCGCACGCGGCGAACTACCTCTACATGCTGAGCGGCGAGGTGCCCGATGCGGAGCGCGTGCGCGGGATGGAGACGTATCTCAACACCGTCGTCGATCACGGGCTCTCCGCGTCGACGTTCACAGCGCGCGTGATCACCTCGACCGAATCCGATCTCGTCTCCGCGATCACCGGTGCCCTCGGCGCAATGAAAGGACCGCTGCACGGCGGCGCGCCCGGACCGGCGCTCGACATGGTGTTCGAGATCGGCGACGCGTCGCGCGCCGAGGAGGTGCTGCGGCGGAAGATCGAATCGGGCGAGAAGCTGATGGGCTTCGGCCATCGCGTCTACAAAGTGCGCGACCCGCGCGCCGACGTCCTCGCCGCCGCCGCGGAGCGGATGTTCACGCGGGGCGGAGACATGCACCTCTACGAGCTGGCGAAGGCGGTCGAAGCGACGGCGATCCGGCTGCTCGAGGAGTACAAGCCGGGACGCAATCTGCAGACGAACGTCGAGTTCTTCACCGCGCTCCTCCTGCACGGCCTCGGGCTCGAGGTCCCGCTCTTCACGCCGACGTTCTCCATCAGCCGCGTCGCGGGCTGGATCGCGCACGCGCTGGAGCAGCGCAAGGACAACCGCATCATTCGGCCACAGAGTGTTTACGTGGGGCCGCGAGGGCGCAGCTACAATCGCGCGTCATGCGCCTTCTGATCGCACTGCTGCTCTCGACGACCCTCAACGCTCAAACCATCGCCATCAAAGCCGCGCGGATGATCGACGGCACCGGCGCGGCTCCGGTCGCGAACGTCGTCGTCATCATCGAAGGCGACACGATCAAGGCCGCCGGCCCGAACCTCGCCATCCCGGCGAATGCGAAGGTGATCGACCTCGGCGGCGCGACGATCCTGCCGGGATTCATCGACGCGCACACGCACCTCATCGGCCGTCCGCTCGGCGAGCCGGGCTGGGACGTGTCGGAAGTGCGCGATCTGGAGGGCTACCTCGCGATTCGCGGCGTGGAGAACGCGAACAAGACGCTGCTCGACGGCATCACCACGGTGCGCAACGTCGGTGCCGGCGCGTTCAACGACGTCGCGCTGCGGCAGGCGATCAACGAGGGCCACGTGCCCGGCCCGCGCATGCGCACGGCCGCGCATGCGATCGGCATCACCGGCGGCCATTGCGACGACAACGGGTATCGGCCCGGCGTCGTCGAGCGTGGGGCGCGCGACGGCGTGGCGAACGGGCCGGAGGAAGTGCGCACCGCGGTGCGCTATCAGGTGAAGTACGGCGCGGACGTGATCAAGGTCTGTGCGACCGGCGGCGTGCTGTCCGAGGGTGATGCAGTCGGCGCGACGCAGTACTCGTTCGAGGAGCTCAAGGCGCTGGTCGACGAGGCGTCGAAGCTGGAGCGCAAGGTCGCGGCGCACGCGCATGGAACCGAAGGAATCAAGCTCGCGGTGAAGGCGGGCGTGTCGTCGATCGAGCATGGGTCGTTCCTCGACGAGGAAGGGGCGAAGATGATGGCCGATCGCGGCACCTATCTCGTCCCGACGCTCTCCGCGGTCGAGACGGTGGAGAAAGCGGCGAAGAGCGGCGTGCTGAAGGGGCTGCGCGCGGAGAAGGCACTCGCCGCGGCCGCGGGCGCGCGTAACGCGCTGAAGATCGCGATTGCCAATCACGTCCCGATCGCGATGGGGACAGACGCCGGCGTCGGCGCGCACGGCACGAACATGCACGAGCTGCCGCTGATGGTGGAGTGGGGAGGCATGAAGCCGCTCGACGCGATCACCGCCGCGACCATGGGCGGCGCGCGCCTCCTCGGGTGGGACAAGCGCATCGGCTCGATCACCGCGGGGAAGTACGCCGACATCATCGCCGTGCCGACTGATCCGCTGGTGGACGTGCACATCCTCGAGCATGTGTCGTTCGTGATGAAGAACGGGGTGGTTTACAAGCAGCCGTAAACATTCGCGAGGCCGCGTCGTATCTCTCTTCGGAGGCACGTATGTTCACGCTTCTGGCAGTTGCGGCCATGCTCTTCGTCGGCGCGATCGTCCTCGCGGCAGTCACCGTCGCAGTGACGGTGCTGAAGGTGTCGCTGAAGCTCGTGCTGCTGCCGCTGAAGCTGCTCTTCATCCCGCTCATCGCGGTGCTCGTGGTGGTGAAATTGGTGGCCCTGGTCGTGGCCGGCGTTTTCCTCGCGGCGATCCTGATCCCGATCGCGATCGTCATCGGACTCGTGGCCCTGCCTTTTGTGATTGCAGCGACGGTCTCTTAAAGGCAGACTTCTCTGCATGTCACTGATGGACTCCCCGAAGCGGGCGCTCGTCGTCGACGACGACGAGCCGATCCGCATGATGCTGGCGAAAGTAGTGGAACGGCAGAACCTGGCGGTCGACACCGCGCGCGACGGCGCGGAAGCGATCGAGCGCATCGACAAAAACGGCGGCTACGCGCTGATCATCCTCGACCTGATGATGCCGAAGGTCGACGGCTTCGCCGTCCTCCGCTACATGCAGCAGCATCACCCCGACATGGTGCGCTGCACGATCATCGCCTCGGCCGTTCCGGAGGGGGAGATCCTGAAGAAGTTCGACGGCGGCGTCTTCCGCATCCACGCCAAGCCGTTCGACATGTCGCAATTGATCGACGACATCCGCCGTTGCGCGGAGTCGAACTGATGCCGCAGACGCCGCACACGGAACGGCACTTCACATCGAGCGCGGTGGTCCGCGACATCGTCATCGGGATGGCGGACGGACTCACGGTTCCGTTCGCGCTCGCCGCCGGCTTGTCGGGCGCGATCCAGTCGACCGGCATCGTCGTCACCGCCGGCCTGGCCGAGATCGCCGCCGGCTCGATCGCCATGGGCCTCGGCGGCTACCTCGCGGCGAAGAGCGACGCCGAGCACTACCTGGCGGAGCAGCGGCGCGAAGAGCGCGAGGTGCGCGAGATTCCGCGCGAGGAGATGAACGAGGTGGCGGAAATCTTCCGCGAGTACGGCGTGGCGGAGGATCACATCGCGCCGGTCGTCGAGGCGATGACGCGGCGTCCGAAGCAGTGGGTCGATTTCATGATGCGGTTCGAGCTCGGACTGGAGAAGCCCGACCCGAAGCGCGCGACGAGAAGCGCGCTGGTCATCGGCGGCGCCTACATCGCCGGCGGACTGGTCCCGCTCCTCCCCTACATGATCCTCGGCAGCGTCGGCTCGGCGCTATTGTTCTCGTGCGCGATGACCCTGCTCGCACTGGCGGTGTTCGGCTACGTGAAGGGGCGCTACACCGGCGCGAAGCGGTGGAAGAGCGCGCTGCAGACGACGGTCACGGGCGGACTCGCGGCGGCCGCGGCGTTCGCGATCGCGCGCGCGATCGCGTAAAGCCTCGGAGTGCGGCGGCCAAGCCGCCGCCCTGAATGCCGGTTGTCGCGACGTGACGGTGCAAGGGCGGCGGCTTGGCCGCCGCACTCCGAGGTTAGCGCGCCCCGTACTGCTTCTCGTAGTACGCCTTGAACTCCGCGCTGCGCTCCTTGATCGAGCGCCACCACGGCTCGTGCTGCATGTACCACTGCACGGTCTTCTCCAGCGCGGCGTCGAAGTCGGTGTCGCACTTGAAGCCGAGGTTCGCGAGCTTGTCGGTGTTCAGCGAGTAGCGGCGGTCGTGACCCTGGCGATCGGCGACCGGCTTGATCAGCGTCTTCGGCTTGCCGGTCAGCTCGAGCACGCGATGAGTGATCTCGATGTTCTCGCGCTCGTTGCCGCCGCCGATGTTGTAGACCTCGTCGTTCTCGCCGTGCTCGATCAGGAAATCGATCGCGGCGCAGTGGTCCTCGACGAACAACCAGTCGCGGACGTTCTTGCCGTCGCCGTACAGCGGCACCGGGATGTCGTCGATGGCGTTGGTGACGAAGAGCGGGATCAGCTTCTCCGGGTACTGGTACGGCCCGAAGTTGTTCGAGGCGCGCGTCACGATCACCGGCAGCTTGTATGTCTGCCCGTACGCGTAGGCCATGCGGTCACCGCCGGCCTTCGATGCGGAATACGGGTTGCGCGGGCTGAGCGGATCGGTCTCGCGGAACGAGCCGGAGTCGATCGAGCCGTAGACCTCGTCGGTGGAGATCTGCACGAAACGACGGAGGCTTGGCGCGTGCTTGCGCGCTTCCTCGAGGAGGACGAGCACGCCGTGGACGTCGGTCTCGATGAACGTACCGGCCTCCATCAGCGAGCGGTCGACGTGCGTCTCCGCGGCGAAGTTCACCACGACGTCGACGCCCGTTCCATCGACGCCCTTGTAGGCCTCGGCCACATCCTCCGGTTTGGCGATGTCGCCCTGCAGGAAGCGGTAGTTCGGCTTCCCTTCGAACTCCGCGAGGTTCTCGCGGATGCCGGCATACGTCAGCTTGTCGAGGTTCACGACGCGGGCGTCGTCGCCGTACTTATTGAGGACAAAGCGAATGAAATTCGATCCGATGAAACCGGCACCGCCGGTAACGAGATAGCGCATTGATTCTCCAGTTCTTCAGTTTATCCCGAGCGCAGCGAGGGATCAGCGGAGGTGCCGCGAGACGGTTGCCTTCAGCCTGCGAGCGAGTGGGTTAGCGCGGCGCCGCCGTTGATCCCTCGCCGTCTTCGCGGCTCGGGATAAATTTGATCACTTCATTGCCCAGCCGCGGGTGAGGTAGTCGGCGAACGTTAGCACGAAGAGGACGCCGAGCCAGAGGAAGGAGGCGACGACGACGACCCAGGTCAGCCGCGTCGAGTGGATGACGTGCATGAAGAAGAGGATGACCAGCACGGCCTTGATCGTGGCGATGATCAGCGCGATCGGCGTGTTCCACATCCCGAGGTCGATGGTCGACGCGTACCAGGTGAGGATCGTGCCGATGGCCAGGGCGAAGAAGACGGCGAAGTAGACGCCCAGTCCCGTGACGTGCGAATGCGGCGCGTGCTCGAGCTGCTCGTGATGCGTATCAGCCATGGTGAACCCCGTGGATGAGATAGAGGAACGGGAAGAGGAAGATCCAGACGATGTCGACGAAGTGCCAGTAGAGACCCATGATCTCGACCGGCGCGTAGTACTCGGGGCCGAAATCGTTGCGCCAGGTGCGGCCGATGATCCAGAGCAGCAGCCCCGCGCCGATGACCATGTGCAGCGCGTGCAGGCCGGTCATCCCCCAGTAGAAGCACATGAAGAGCTGCACCTTCGGCGCGAGGGCGGGATGCTCGTGCCAGGTGAAGTGCGATCCAGGAAAGAGCCCCTCGTGCCAGTGCATCGAGTACTCGATCCCTTTCACCACGAGGAAGACCGATCCGAAGATCAGCGTGGCGAACAGCATGACGAGCTGCCACGTCCGGCTGCCGAGCTGCGCTGCGCGCACCGCGAGGGCCATCGTCAGCGAGCTGATGATCAGGACGATGGTGTTGATGCCGCCGTACAGCGCGTTCTGCTGATGCGCCGCGAGGGCCCACGCCTCGGGGTACATGACGCGATAGATCCAGTACGCGCAGAGGATGCCGCCGAAGAAGAGGATCTCGGTGCAGAGGAACATCCACATGCCGAGAGTCGACGCCTCGTGCTGCTGCCCGAGGTCCTCGAAGTGATGCTGGAGGAACGGATGATGGTGATGCTCGGTGCCGGCAGCGATGTCAGACATTCTGCGTCTCCCCCATCGCCTTCATCATCGCCGGGTAGTCGTACGCGTCCCACGTCACGACCGGCGTCTCATGGAAATTCTCCTTCGGCGGAGGCGATGACGTGGTCCACTCCAGGCCGACGGCGCCCCACGGATTCGGTCCGGCGGGACGTCCGAACCAGATCGACCAGACGAGGTAGATGATCGGCAGGACGTAACCGACGGCGAGCACGGAGGCACCCGCGGTGGAGAGGACGTTCAGCACCTGGAACTCGGGCGCGTACGCGTGGTAGCGGCGCGGCATGCCGAGGTAGCCGAGGATGAACTGCGGGAAGAACGTGAGGTTGAATCCGACGAAGACGAGCAGCGCCGCGAGGCGCGCCCACCACTCGGGATACATCCGGCCGGTGATCTTCGGCCACCAGTAGTGAATGCCGGCGAGGTACGCCATCACCGTGCCGCCGACCATGACGTAGTGGAAGTGGGCGACGACGAAGTAGGTATCGGTGACGTGGATGTCGAGGCCGAGCGACGCGAGGAAGAGTCCCGTGACGCCGCCGATGGTGAAGAGTCCGATGAAGCCGAGGATGTAGAGCATCGGCGTCTGCCAGGACACCGACGAGCGGTAGAGCGTCGCGGTCCAGTTGAAGACCTTGATCGCCGACGGCACCGCGACGAAGAAGCTGAGGAAGGCAAAGATCATCGCCGAGTAGACCGAGATGCCGGCGACGAACATGTGGTGCGCCCAGACGAGGAAGCCGAGGAACGCGATGGCCAATGACGAGAAGGCGACGAAGCGATAGCCGAATATCTTCTTGCGGGTGAATGCCGCCACGACGTCCGAGGCCACGCCCATGGCCGGCAGAATCATGATGTAGACCGCCGGGTGGGAGTAGAACCAGAACATGTGCTGGTAGAGCAGCGGATCGCCGCCCAGCGACGGGTCGAAGAAGCCGACGCCGATGGTCCGCTCGATCATCAGCATGGTCAGCGTGATGGCCAGGACCGGCGTCGCCAGCAGCATGACGACCGACGTCGCGTAGAGCGCCCAGACGAACAGCGGCAGGCGGTACCAGGTCAGTCCCGGCGCGCGCATGCGGTGGATGGTGACGATGAAGTTGAGACCGGTGAGGATCGACGAGAAGCCGGCGATGAAGCCGGCGAACGTCGTGCCGAAGACGTGCGTGTTGGAGTACTGCGTCGAGAACGGCGTGTAGAACGTCCAGCCGGTGTCGACTCCGCCGGTGACGATGACCACGAGTCCGACGATCGCCGCGGCCATGTAGAGGTACCAGCTCAGGAGGTTGATCTTCGGAAAGGCGAGGTCCTTCGCCCCCAGTTGGATCGGCAGGATGAAGTTGCCGAGCACCGCTGGAATGACGGGGATGAGGAAGAAGAAGATCATCACCACGCCGTGCAGCGTGAAGAACTTGTTGTAGGTGTCGCTGGTGAGGAGATCGCCGGCCGGCGTGAGCAGCTCGATGCGCATCATCATGGCGAAGAAGCCGCCGATGACGAAGAGGACCGAGACGGACATCAGGTAAAGGATGGCGATGCGCTTGTGGTCCTTTGTCAGGAGCCAGGAGAGCGCGCCGTATTCGTCGTTGATGTAGTTCCGGCTCGTGGTCGCCCCGGAGAGCCGGACGTCATGCAGCGTTGCAGTGGTCATTGCGGTGTGCCCTTTGTGGCGGTAGCCGGCCCGATCGATTTCACGTACGCGAGGAGCTTCATCAGATCGTCCTCGCTCACCTGCCCCTGGAAGGTCGGCATGATCGGCTGGAAGCCTTTGGCCGTCTTCGCCTGGGGGTTGAGGATCGATTCGCGGATGTAGTTGTCGTCCGCTTTGACGACCGTGTCGTTGCTCAGCGTGATGTCCTTACCGTAGAGACCCGCGAGCACCGGGCCGCGACCGGTCGCGTCGTTCGTGTGGCAGGTGTTGCAGGCGTACTTCTGGAAGAGCTGCTCGCCCTGCGAGGCCATCGAGCCCTCGGTGCCGCCGGCGAGCCACTTCTGATAGTCGGCGGGCTCCATCACTTCGACCCAGCCGATCATCCCGGAGTGCAGCGTGCCGCAGTACTCGGCGCAGAAGATGTGGAAACGCCCGGTCTTCGTCGCCTGGAACCACATCGTGCGATAGCGGTTCGGCAGCACGTCGGCCTTGGTCCGGAAGTACGGGAAGAAAAGACTGTGAATGACATCCTCGGATGCCATGGTGATCTTGACCGGGCGGTTGACCGGGACGTGCAGCGTGTTGATCTCGCGCTGCCCGCTCGCGTGCTGGAACTTCCACATCCACTGCTTGCCGGTGGCGTAGATGTCGAGCGCGTCATCGGGGACGCGCGCGAGGTGGAAGTAGAGCCACGAGCCCCAGACGAAGAGTCCCATGAAGATCACGGAAGGAATCGCGATCCACATGACCTCGAGCAGTTTCGGCGGCTCGTAGTCCTGGGCGATCTCGTTGTCGGGGCGGCGGCGGAACTTGATGGCGAAGTAGAAGATCGTCAGAAAGACGCCGACCGAGACCGTGCCGCAGAGGATGATCAGGAAGATGTAGAGGTTGTCGACGTCCTTCGCGAACGACGACGCCTGATCAGGCCAGAGGGGGAAATCCGCAACCATCATCGATTCGAGTTCCGTTCGTTGCGCAGCATGATGAAGATGAAGCCGGCCAGACTCATGACGGTGGCGATACCGCCGGCGCGGACGATGTTCATCGCTGTCTTGCTGTACTTCCCGGTTGACGGGTCGTAGTGAAAGCAGAGGAGAAGGAGCTGATCGGACGGCGTGCCGATCTTTCTTTCCGAAGCCTCGACCAGCCCGAGGCGGATGTCGCGCGGGTTGTACTCGAAGCCGTAGAAGTAGCGCGAGACGCGCCCCTGCGGCGTGAGTACGAGCAGCGCCGCGCCGTGCGCGAACTGGTCGGTGGTGATGTCGTACGCGTACTCGAAGCCGACCGCCGAGGTGAGTTTCTTGATCGAGACGTCGGAGCCGGTCAGGAAGTGCCAGCCCGACGCGGCGCTCAACCGGCCGTAGCGCTTGAGGTAGTGGTCTTTCTTCTGCGTCGCCTGCTCCGGCGTGTCGCGCGGGTCGATGCTGACGGTGATGACGTCGTACTCCTTGCCGATGTCGAATTTCAGCTCGGTCAGCGTGCTGGTCGTCCCCTCGAGCACCGTGCTGCAGAGCATCGGGCAGCGGTAGTACATGAAGTCGAGGAGGACCGGACGTCCGCTCTTGAAGTACTCGCCGAGGCGGACGATCTTGCCCGATTCGTCGCGGAACATCGCGTCGAGCGGGACCTGGGAGTCGAGCTTCTGCGCAATGGCGACGCGGCCGGGGAGCTTGGGCGGGGTGGCGGAGTTCTGCTGGGCGATCGCGGGGATCGCGAAGAGGGAGAGTGCGAAGAGAGCGCGTTTCATGGGGTGGTCCCCGTAGCCGGCTGCGCCGGCTGGACAGGCGGGGGCGCCTGTCCCCCCACCAGAGTTGCGAAGCCGCGCTGGAGGGCTAGCTTCTTTGCCTCTTCGATCGGGATATGGACGATGCCTTTCTGGCGGTCGACAAATCCGTAGCTGGTGAGCTCCTGATCCTGCGCGGCGCGCATCTCGACCATGTCGGTGACCGGCGTGTTGGCGTTCGGGGCGATGGTCACCGTGTCGGAGACCTTCGTCGGGAACGGCTGCAGGCGCGGGATCTGCGGAACGCTCATGCTCTCCGGGCGATTCATCATCGTCAGCGGCACGTGCTGGCTCTTGTTCTCGTGCTTCACGAACTGCCGGTACATGACCAGCAGGACGAAGTGCGAGACGGCGGCGAAGATGACGAAGACGACGCCGAAGGCGAAGAGTGCCTTGACGTTGACGTCGCTCTTCTCGTGATGCGTCTCGACGTTGACGATGTCTTCGTCGTGATAGTCGTGCAGATTGAGGTTAGGCATTGACCTTGATCGCCCCCTCTCGAATCGCTTCCTCGACCCACGTCTCGTGGATCGGGATGATCGTCTGCCCCTTGAGCTGGCCGATGAAGAAGTAGAGCCAGACACCGCCGACGCCGAGGAGCGAGCCGATGTCCCACAGCGTGTAGGTGAAGTGTCCGTATGCCGGCGCCACGTTCCACACCGTGCCGACGTAGCGCATCACCAGCACCACGATGGCCACGATGCCGATCGTCGCCGGCCGGTCCTTGATGCCGCGCATGAGCAGCATGAAGAACGGCAGGAAGAAGTGCAGCACGATGAGCAGCAGCGCCACCGCCCCCCACGCCCCTTCCTGGCGGCGAATGTAGTGCGGGATCTCTTCCTTGATGTTGCCGTACCAGATCAGGAGGTACTCGGAGAACGCGGTGTAGGCCCAGAGCATCACGAACGCGAGCATCAGGTTGCCGAGGTCGCGGAAGTGGAGCGGCTTGATGATGTCCCCCATCGCCGGCGTGGTGGCCAGCCGCGACAGGAAGAACGTGCAGAAGGCGAAGGCCGCCAGTCCCGCGGAGACGATGAAGTTGATGCCGTACATCGTCGAGTACCACTTCGGCTCGAGCGACATCATCCAGTCGATGGAGCAGAAGGTCAGCGTCAGGATGATCATCGGAATCCCCGACGCGGCCCAGCGGCGGCGGCGGAGATCGGTGAACGGCGAGCGGTCCTCGTAGAACTTCAGCGAGAGGATGCGGATGCGCCACGCCCAGAGAATCCAGAAGACGAAGTAGACGGCGGCGCGGATCAGCCAGAACTGCGTGTTGAGGTACCCCTGCTTGAGATGCAGCGCCTCGTCGGAGTGCATGAAGGCGTTGTTGGTCCAGGGGTAGATGTGGCCGACGCCGATCGCGACCGGGATGCCGAGGATCAGCATGACGATCATCGTGCGCGCGGCCGCGCCGAGCGGACGGCGGAGCAGCACGCCCCACTCGCCGCCGGTGACGTACTGCAGGCAGAGGACGCCGAGCGCGCCGGCGACGATCTGGAACCAGAAGAGATAGCTGGAGAGGTACGCCCGGAGCGCCGCCTCGCGGCTCATGAAGAAGCCGGCGATGCTGATGGCGAAGCCGATGACGCCGATGATCAGCGCGGGGACCTGGAAGCGTCCGATGCCGGTCGATTCGGAGGAGGGGACGTTGCTCACTGTCCACCTCCCAGCGCCGCGCGCTTGTCGGCCGGAACGTCGTTGATCGTGGCGTTCTGGCTGATCTGCAGGGCGCGGATGTAAGCGACGATCGCCCAGCGGTCGTTGACCGGCACCTGGTGGGCGTACGACGGCATGGCGCCGAATCCGTTGGTCATCACGTCGAAGAAATGTCCTGTCTTTGCGCTGCGAAGCAGTTCGGTGTGGAACGAGGGAGGATGGCGGTAGCCGCGCGACGGGATCATGCCGTTGCCGTCGCCGGTCCTCCCGTGGCATGCGGAGCAGTAGATGTTGTAGCGCTCCTCGCCGCGGTTGAGCACCTGCGCGGTGATGGCCATCGGGAAGCCGTCGACGTCCTGGCCGTTCATCTTTCCGCTCGATACGACCGGATCGACCGCCAGCTCGCCGCGGGCGACGGTTCCGGCGATGCGTGGACGGGCCGACATGCCGTCGGCGAAGAAATCGCTCGGCTCGAGCGGGTCGTAGCGGGGTTGATTGGCCATCTTTTGACGACAGGAGGCCAGCGCCAGCAGAGACAGCAGACAGCAGACAGCAGACAGCAGAACCCTGCCGCCCCCGCTGTCCGCTGTCCGCTGTCCGCTGTCTGTCGCGTTACCAGGGAACATCGGTCACCTCTCGCGGTCCGAGACTCTCGAGAAATTTCCAGACGGCGTCGATGTCGAACTTCGGGTCGCGGGCCTGGATCACGAGGAAGAATTTGTCGCGCGACGCCTGATCGAAGCGCGGCACGTTGAAGACGGGGTGATACGGCATCGGCAGTCCGTTGAGGGCGAGCATGCCGAGAACCGCGGCGAAGGCGGCGAAGAGGATCGTGCACTCGAACGTGATCGGGATCCACGCCGGCCACGAGTTGTACGGCTTGCCGCCGATGTTCAGCGGGTACCAGATCACGTTGGCGTACCAGCACATGAAGAAGCCGGAGAGTCCGCCGATGATGCCGCCGCCGAGGACGACGGCCGACAGCCGCGAATGATGGAAGCCGATCGCTTCCGACAAGCCGTGGATCGGAAACGGCGAGTAGGCGTCGAGCTCCGTGTAGCCGGCCTCGCGCGCCTTGTTCGCCGCGTCGAGCAGCTCCTGCGGATCGGTGAACTCGGCGATCACGCCGTACGTCCCTTCGATGACTTTTCCGAGCGCCATCGCTAGTGCTCCTCTCCATGCGCCTGGGCTTCCGGCAGCAGCGTGCGCATTTCGAAGATCGAGATCATCGGCAGGAACCGGAGGAAGAGGAACAGGAGGAAGAAGAAGAGACCGATCGATCCGAGGTACATCCCCCAGTCCCAGATGGAGCCGTGGTACATGCCCCACGACGACGGCAGGAAGTCGCGGTGCAGCGAGGTCGGGATGATGACGAAGCGCTCCAGCCACATGCCGACGTTGGCGAACATCGCGGTGACGAGCAGCATCGCCGGGCTGGTGCGGAATCTCTTGAACCACATCAGGTTCGGCGCGAGTCCGTTGCAGACGATCAGCGCCCAGTACATGTGCTTGTAAGGACCGAACACGCGGTTCATCCACATGTAGCGCTCGTAGACGTTGCCGCTGTAGTACGCGAAGAAGGCCTCGACGACGTACGCGTAGAAGACGATGAGGCCCGTGGCCATCATCACTTTCCCCATGTTCTCGAGGTGGCGCATGGTGATGAAGTCCTCGAGGTGGAAGAACTTCCTCGCCGGGATGGCGAGCGTGAGCACCATGGCGAAGCCGGCGAAGACCGCGCCGGCGACGAAGTACGGCGGGAAGAACGTGGCGTGCCAGCCCGGGATGACGCCGACCGCGAAGTCGAACGACACGATGGTGTGCACCGAGAGGACGAGCGGCGTGGAGAGTCCGGCGAGCAGCAGGTAGGCGTGCTCGTAGCGATGCCAGTGCTTGGCCGAGCCGCGCCAGCCGAGCGCGCCCATGCCGTAGATCATCTTCGCCGCGGGGTTCGTGGCGCGGTCGCGCAGCGTGGCGAGATCGGGGATCAGTCCGACGTACCAGAAGAGCGCCGAGACGGTGGCGTAGGTCGAGACCGCGAAGACGTCCCACATCAGCGGGCTGCGGAACTGCGGCCAGAGCGACATGGTGTTCGGGTACGGGAAGAGCCAGTAGTCGTACCAGGGACGTCCGGTGTGCAGCGCCGGATACAAGCCCGCCGCCGCGACAGCGAAAAGCGTCATGGCCTCGGCGAATCGGTTGATCGACGTGCGCCACTCCTGCCGCAGCAGCAGCAGGATCGCGGAGATCAGCGTGCCGGCGTGACCGATGCCGATCCACCAGACGAAGTTGATGATGTCGAAGCCCCAGCCGACCGGATGGTTGATGCCCCAGATACCGACGCCGACGAAGATCAGCTTGGCGATGGTGATGGTGAGGATGCCGACCAGCATGCAGGAGATGCCGAAGCCGATGAACCAGCCGATCGGCGTCTTCTTCCGCAGGACGATGGTGCTGATGTGATCGGTGACGGAGGCGAACGAATGTCCCGGCTCGAGCGTCGGGACGGGGATGAATCGCTCCGGAATCTGGAGCTCCCCGGTGGGACGGATCTCGTGGACTGGGGTGAGATCTTTCTGCGCCATGGTTACGCCTTGATCTCCGGATTGGGATTGCGGACGGCCGCGAGGTACGTCGTGCGCGGCCTCGTGTTCAGCTCCTCGAGCAGGCCGTAGTTCGTCGGCTCGAGCTTGAGCTGATGCACGCGGCTGTTCGGGTCGTTGATGTCGCCGAAGACGATGGCTTCGGTCGGACAGGCCTGCGCGCAGGCGGTGGTGACCTCGCCGTCGCGCACGCGGCGGTCTTCCTTCTCCGCCGTGATGCGGGCGGCGTTCACGCGCTGCACGCAGTACGTGCACTTCTCCATGACGCCGCGCGTGCGGACCGTGACGTCCGGATTGCGCATCGGCTTGAGGGCCGGCGTGTCGTAATCGGCGTATCCGAAGAAGTTGAAGCGCCGCACCTTGTACGGGCAGTTGTTCGAGCAGTAGCGCGTGCCGACGCAGCGGTTGTAGGTCATGTCGTTCAGACCTTCGCTGCTGTGCGACGTCGCGCCGACCGGGCAGACCGGCTCGCACGGCGCGTTCTCGCACTGCATGCACGGCACCGGCTGGTTGTAGACCTCGGGGTTCTCGACCGGGCCGCGGAAGTAGCGGTCGATGCGCAGCCAGTGCATCTCGCGCTCTTTCAGCACCTCGACCTTGCCGACGATGGAGATGTTGTTCTCCGACTGGCAGGCGATGACGCAGCCGTTGCATCCGGTGCAGACGCTGGTGTCGATGACCATGCCCCAGGCGTGGCCTTCGTACTTGTACTTCGGCCACATCGACTCGTCTTCGTGCTCGCCGGGCTCCACCTTCGCCGCGAATTCCGGATCCTTCTGATACTCGGCGAACGACGCGCTGCGGATGATGCCGCGCTCGCCGCCGGTCTCTTTCACGTTCAGGCTCTGATGCTCCTGCGTACAGGCGACGCGATACGTGTCTTCGCTGCCGGAGACCTGTACGCCGCTGGCGTGATGCAGCGCGTCGGAGTCGCGCAGCGCGTACGTGTTGAAGCCGGCGCCGTCGGCGATCTTGCCGGCGCGCTTGCGGCCGTAGCCGAAGAAGATGGTCAACACGTTGTCGGGTTGCCCCGGCATGAGCCAGACCGGCAGCCGCATCTTCCGGCCGCGATACGTGACTTCGGCCAGACGCGTCGTCTTCTCGTTGATCAGCGCTTCATCGGGCCCGATCTTCTGCTCGGCCGCCGTCTTCGGACTGACGATCAGCACGTTGTCCCACGTGATCTTCGTCTGCGGCTTCGGCAGCTCCTGGAGCCAGCCGTTGTTGGCGAAGCGGCCGTCGTAGATTGTGGGATCGGGTTTGATTTCCAGTTCGAGACCGGTTGCCGGTTGCTGGTTGCCGGTTGCCGGGATCGCACCCGCGGCCGCCGCGCTCGCCGGCATCGCGCTGTTCGCAATGACGCCGTCGTGCAGCGCCTTGCGCCACGTCACGTCGTTGAAGCCTTTGCTGAACCAGAACGTGCGGACGACGTCGTACGGCGACTGATCGAGGCCGCCGAGCATCGCTCCGACGACCTCGGAGGCATGGCGTCCGTTGTACAGCGGCGCGATGAGCGGCTGCTGGATCGAGACGGTGCCGTCGTGCGCGCGGCCGTCGCCCCAGGTCTCCAGGAAGTGCGTCTCGGGGATGTGCCAGTGCACGAGCTCCGAGGTCTCGTCGTAGTAGTGCGAGAGGTGCGCGCGGAACGGCACCTTCTGGAATGCGTCGATGAATTTGAAGTCGGCCGGCGTGTCGAAGACCGGGTTGCCGCCGAGGATGATCAGCGCCTGCACCGCGCCGGCGTTCATGTCGGTCACGAGCGCACGCAGCGACTCGAGCTGATTCGTCGGCGCGACCTCGGGGCTCTCGGTCAGCGTGATCGTCGTGCCGTGATTGCCGAGCGCCTGGTTGATCGCGTGCGCGATCGCGTGCACGGCCGGCGGCTGCTCGTCGCCCGCGATGACGATGCTCGCGCCGGCGTTGGCCTTCAGGTCGCGTGCGATCGCGGCGATGTGGCTCTGCGACGGGCTCGCGGAGCTCAGCTCCCGGGCGATCGACTCCATCTCCGAGGGACGCACCGGGAACCGGTGATCCGCCGAGGTGCCGGTGCTGGTCGGCATCGACTCGAACGCGTAGAGGCGGTTCATCGACGTCGTGCCCTTGCGCACGCGGCGGCGGTTCATGAAGTCGCGCGCGTAGCGGAGGTGTCCCGCTCCCGTTCCCATGAAGTCGGAGCCGAGGGAGACGACGACGTTCGCTTTGTCGAAGTGATAGACCGGGTGGACGTACGAGCCGAACGCGAGTCGCGCGCCTTCGCGCACGTTGTCGCGATTGACCGCTTCCCACTGATGCCACTTCATCCCCGGGAGCGCGGCCGTCAGCTTCGTGAGCTGATCGCCGAGCGACAGCGAAGTGATGGTCTGCGTCAGAACACGGATGCCGGCCGGGTTCTTGAGCACCGGCTGCAGCGCGGCGATGAAGTCGCTCCAGGTCGAGACGTCGCCCATGTGGCGAACGACCTGCGAGCGGTCGGGATCGTAAAGGCCGAGGACCGACGCCTGCATGAAGGCGTCGCTGCCGCCGAGGCTCGACGGATGATCGGGATTCCCTTCGATCTTCGTCGGGCGGCCCATGTGCGATTCGGCGAGGACGCCGCTGGCGAATCCGCCGAGCGTCATCGCGGTGGCGAAGAAGATCGGCTGGCCGGGGACGGTGTTCTCCGGCTGGCGGACGTACGGGACGATCGATTCCGCCGGCTGCTTACATGCGGCGAGTCCGGCCATCGCGACCGAGGCGCCCATCAGCTTCATGAAATCGCGGCGGTGAACGCCCTTGTCGAGAGCCACCGCCTGCTGCGGGAACTCCTGATGGAAGAACTCGTCGAACGAGTCCCCATCACGCGCCAGCTCTTCGAGACTGCGCCAGTACTCCTTGCCGCGCAGGTCGCCGACGCGTTTGCGGAATTCCGTGAAATCGAGAGATTTACTTTCGCTCATTAGTAGTGACAGGTTGAACAGGCGATCATCGACTTGATGTTGTATTCCTTCACGAGCTGCGGTCCGAGCACGTCCTGGTTCGCCGCCACGTAGCTCATGTTGAAGACCTGGTCGCGGGGTCGGACGAACTTCTCCGGCGCGCGGTGGCAGCTCAGGCACCACGCCATGGTCATCGGCGACGCCTGGTACGTCAGCGCCATCTTGTCGATGCGGCCGTGGCAGGTCGCGCAGCCGATGCCCTTGTTGATGTGGATGCTGTGGTTGAAGTGGACGAAGTCCGGCAGGCGATGCACGCGGCTCCAGACGATCGGCTTGTTGCTGGCGAAGCTGGCGCGCACCGGCGCGAGCATCTCGGCGTTGGTCCAGATCTGCGAGTGGCAGTTCATGCAGGTCTGCGTCGGCGGAATGCCGGCGAAGTTCGAGGTCTCGACGGAGGTGTGGCAGTAGCGGCAGTCGATGCCGAGGCCCGCGACGTGATGTTGATGGGAGAACGGAACGGGCTGCTCGCGCTCGATGCCCTGGTTCGTGAAGTACGGCGAGCGAACGATGCCGCCGATGAGCCAGAGAACGAAGCCGATGAAGAAGATCGCGCCGAAAATCGTGGCGCGCGAGAAGGTGTTTGTGCTTCGGTGGAAAATCTGCGCCATCGAGGCTGCTACCGTCCAGGTCTAGATTTCAAACAGAGGAAAAAGTGCGCGGGTGCTGCTGCGATGCAGGCCGGGCGATCATATCGAAATCAGTCTGTGATGCAAGACACCCGCTTCAGTATCACACCCGCGACACTCCGCCTGAAACGATGAGTGCCATCACGCTCGCGCTGTCGGCGGCGATCGGCGTCACGCGCGACGACGGCACGACGATCACACACCCCGCCATGCTGTACGAAAACGGCATGTAGACCGCGACCTGGCCCGGCATGGCCAGCGATCCGAGGTCGTCCTGCGTGACGAAGCCGAGCGTGCGCACGTCGTCGGTGATGGCGATGGTGACCGGCCGGTCGAAGCGCTTCTTGTCGCCGACGAACGCCTCGAGCAGATCCTTCAGCGACGCGTAGATCAGCCGCACCAGCGGCGCGCGGGTGAAGATCGCGTCGGTCAAACGAAGGAAACGCCTGACCGCGAAGTTCGACGCGAGCGCGCCGATCAGGACGATGACCGCGATGAGGATCGCGAACCCCGCGCCGGGCGGCATCGTGTACGGCAGCAGCCGGTCGATGCGGATGAAGGCCTCGTAAACGATGTAGATCGTCAGTGCGATCGGCACGACGATCACCAAGCCGCGCAGGAAGTTCTTGATGAGCCAATTCATGAGATAGCAGATAGCAGATAGCCGATAGCAAGGTCCACCTGCCGCTATCGCTATCTGCTATCCGCTATCTGCTATCTTAAAAAGCCATGGAGCTCTCCGACCTCTACGACCGCCACGCCGCGCGGCTTTTCGCCGTGGCGCTGCGGATCACGAGCGACCGCAACTCGGCCGCGCGGGCGCTGGAAGAGACCTTCGCCCTGCTGCGCGGCTACGACACGCGCTTCGGCTCGCCCGAGGCGTGGCTGCTGCGCACCGTCCGGGACCGCGCGCTGGCGCAACAAGACCGTTCAGCCGCGGCAACCGTAGGTCAAATGGCTGGAGGTCCGCCGACCGCCCGCGAACTGGTGGAAGAAGCGTTCTACCGCGGCCGAACGGCCTCCGACCTCGCGCGCGCCCACGGCCTCGCGGAGACGGAGGTGCGGCGGTTATTGCATGACGGAATCGCGGACCTCCGTCGACGGGTTGCAGCAGGAAGTAACACATGAACGACCAGCTCACAGCAGACGAACTGACCGCCATCGATGAGCTCATCGCTCAGTCGATCGAGCCGGTGGCGCCGCCGGTGAGCGTCCGTGCGCAGATCCTCAGCACGATCCGCAACGTCCCGCAGAACAGCATGACCCTCCGCGAGGAGGAAGGTCGCTGGAAACCGATCCTTCCGGGCGTCGACATGAAGCGCCTCTCGCGCGACCAGAAGCGCGGCACCGTCACCGTCCTCCTCCGCTTCCAGCCGGGCAGCACGCTCCCCGAGCACGATCACCACGGCAACGAGCAGACGTACGTGATCGAAGGAAGCTGCTGGATCGGATCGGTCGGCCTGGCCAAGGGCGACTTCCACCAGGTCGACGCGGGCGAACATCACGGCACCGTCATCAGCAAGGAAGGCTGCACGCTCCTGCTGGTGGTCGACGAAGCCGACTACCGCGCGGCGTGACCTTCGAGGATGTGTTGCGCATCCAGCAGTGCCGACGCGCGATCCGTCCACGCGCCCGCCGTTCCCAAAGCCGCGAATCCCTGATCGATTGCGCGTTGAATGCTCGGGCGACAATCCCTCGATAGCATCCGGGCCGCTGCGCCGAGTGCGAGTGCTGCGTGATATCCGACGAACGGCGTCTCGACCGACAGGCGTTGCCCGAGCCAGCGAACCATCGTCTTTGCCGGAGCTCTGTGCAGCAGCGCAATTGCCACCAGACGTTCTCCCGGCGAAGTGCTGCGAGTCAGCCTGGGGAGAACCTGCGCGCCGAGTTTCGCGTCACTGACGATCTCCTCGGCCAGCGCCATCATCCGATTGAAGACCTTTTCCATCGCTTCGGTTCGCACGTCTCCCGGCTTCATCGATTTCCGGACGCGCTCATATTCGGCCGCCAGACCTATCGCACGATCCATCCAATCCGGCGCCGCCGCGGCCGGACGTTTCGGAGTACGTACCTTCGCCGGTGCCTTCGCCTCGGCCTTCGGTTTCGATTTCCCGACTCGCTCCAATACGTTGCGAATCCCCTTCGCCACGTCGGTCCAGGCTTTCGCCTGATCACGCCAGCTCTTGATCGGTTTCTTGCCCGTCGGCAGCACCTCGAGTTTCTTCAGAGGCGTGTCCTGCCACAGTGAATCGCTGAGAAGAATCGGAATGACGTGCGCACTTCCGGCGCGATGGCGCTGCAATGCACGTTTCAGTTCCACGGACCAGATGTATTCGGAGGACAGAAAGTTCTGACTCACGAGCAGGACGATGACATCCGCGCGTTCGAGCTCGCTGCGAATCCGCTCATCGAAATCATCGCCGGCGATCAGTTTCCGAAAGTCCCACCCCTGCAGCAGCCTGTTTCTGCGAAAGACCACGAGAAACGTCTCGAGCGCATCGCGATACCGCTGGTCCTTCGACGAGTAGCTGTAGAACAGTCGAGGCGTAGAAGCCATGCCGTTTCGCACTCCTTCGGGGGATACGGCAATATTGTACGCACCGCCTCAGTCAGGGCAGTCGCGAAACGGCGTCGATCGCGGCGATCGCCGCGCGCTTCCGCTCACTCCACGATCCGCTGATCTCCACCACTTCCGCGCCGCACTCCCGCAGCGCGCAGCGGAACTTCTCCAGCAGCGCCTCGCGCACGTCGGCGCTGTCGCGCGCCGGATCATCGACGAACGGCGTGTCGACATGCATCAGCAGATAGAGATCGGCGCGGCGCTCGCGCGCCTTGCACTCGATCCACTCCGGACAGGAGCCGTAGTAATGCCGCGCGTAGATCACGGTGCTGAGCAGATCGGTGTCGAGGATGAGCAGCCGCGCCTCTCCCGCGCTCTCCTCGTTCGCGATCTGCCCCTCGGCGATGCGCGGCACGTCGTCCGCCGTGAGCTCGCGCCTGACGCAGAGCGCGTAGCCGCGCGCGTACTCGGCGACCGACTGCGTGCGGTAGTGCGCGGCGAGCTCGCGGGCGAGCGTCGACTTCCCTGTCGAGTGTGGGCCGATCAGACAGACGCGAGCGATCTTCGCCATTGGACCCACCCATACACGGCGAGGGGCACGAATACTCCATACAACACCGCACTCGGATACAGCCGCTGCGTGAAGAACATCCACGTCGACACGCTGTCTACGACGATCCAGACGAGCCAGTTCTCGATCCATTTCCGTGCCGTCATCGCCTCGGCCACGATCGAGAACGCCGTCGTGCCGGCATCGGCGAGCGGCATCGCGGCATCGGTGTGCGCCTTCATCCACCACGCCGCCGCGGCCGTCGCCAGCGCGCCGATCAGGATGGTAGATACCCAGCCCCACAACGGCGTGCGCGAGACCTTCAGCTCCGTGTCGTTCTTCCCGCCATGCAGCCACGCGTACCAGCCGTAGAGGATGAGCGGCAGGAAAACGACGATCTGCAATCCCGCGTTCGCGTAGAAGCGCGCCTCCCAGAAGATCCACGCGTACAACACCACGCTGACCACGCCGGTCGGCCAGCACCAGATGTTCTCCACGGCCGTCAGCACGATGCTGACGACCGTGATCAGAGCCGCGAAGATCTCGAGGGGACTCAATGCTTGAAATCCACCATCACCACCGCGTTGCGCGTCGCCTGCGGGTAGTAGTACGGAATGCCGCTGATCACATCACCTTCGACCGACCGGTTCATGAAAAGGTAGCTGTAGCCACTCGGAAAGACACGGCGGCGATTGGTCAGGTTGTTGACCTGCAGCGACACCCGCACCTGCGACGTGAGGTCGTAGCCAACATTGCCGTCGACGATGAAGAACGACGGCGCGACGAGATCATTGTTGTTGGTGTTGTCGAGGTACGACTTGCCGACGTAGCGACCCGTCAGTCCGAACGCGACGCGCGGCATCGGCGTGACGTCGATCGACTGACTGACGATCGCCCGCGGCGTGAGCAGCGGATCGACGTCGTGATGCACCAGCGGCCGGCTCTCCAGATACTCGCCGCTCTCGGCGTAGACGTCGTAGAACTGCGTCCACGTCTTGATGCGATTGCTGCTGAAGTTCGCGACCGTGCGCAGGCGCACCTTCGGCGACGCCTGCCACGCGGCATCGAGCTCCACGCCGCGGCGATGGCTGCGATCGACGTTGCGGCGGAGCAGCAGTCCGATGTCCGACAGCTCGCCGGTCGACGCGATCTCGTTGCGGAACTCCATCGCGTACAGGTTCGCGGTCACGTCGAGACGCGCTCCGTGATAGTCCCAGCCCCCTTCGAAATCGAGCACGCGCTCCGGACGCACGGCGTGCAGATCGTGCGCGAACGAGGCGTTGTCCTCGCCCTGGAAGAGATCGTTGCGCGTCGGCTCGCGCGTCGACATGCCGGCCGAGGCGTACACGCCCGACTTGGGCGAGAGATCGAACCGCGCGCCGATCTTCGGATTGAAGAACGTCCAGTGAATCGGCGCGATCGCCACGTCGCCGTGATAGCGGAAGCTCGTGTAGCGGAGCTGTGCGTCGCCGTACGTGTGCCAGCGGCCGGCGTCATACGAGAGCTTTGCGAACGTGTTCGCTTCGCGCTTCGTGCCGTAGTTGGAGTAATCGCGCGGGCCACCCACCAGATCGCGCGTATGCGTCCGCTGGAATTCGTTCAGGTGCAGGCCGTACTTCGCGGTGAGCGGACCGTGCGACCAGCTCAGCGTCGCCATCGTGCCGAGGAGCATGCCGTCGAGGCCGTACTGGCGGAGGTCGGTCTTCGTCGTCTCGTCGTCCCACAGCCGGTACCAGCCGTAGCCGCGCTGATAGAACACCGAGGCGGTCATATCGGTCGACGGCGAGAGCGCCTTCAGATACTGCAACTGCGCGAGGTCGTATCCGAACTCGTCGCGATCCTCGGCGGAGAGCGGATTGAAGCGCAGGTCCTGCTTCAGCGCGTCGAGGTCGGTCGCGTAGAACGACTGCTGCGTCGCCTCCTTCGCCGTGAAGCCGGTGAGCCGCAGTTGCGAATCCTCGAACTGCTTCGCCGCGCTGATGAAGAGGTTGTGCTGCGTCATCCCGCTCGAGTCGCGGAAGCCGTCCGACTTGCCGGCCGAGGCCCGCGCGTACATCGCGAAGCCGTCGCGGAATCCCGATTGCCAGCCGAGGGTGGCGAAACGCGAGCCGTACGATCCGGCCGAGACGCGCGCTTCGGTCTGCTGATCCTGCGCGAGATCGATCGACTGCAGGTTCACCGAACCGCCGAACGACGGCGAGCCGACCGTCGACGTCCCGACGCCGCGCTGAATCTGGATCGATTGCAGCGAATGCGCGAGATCGGCGAAGTCGGCGAAGTATGTCCCCATGTCCTCCGAATCCGCCAGCGGCACGCCGTCGAGCGTGAAGTTGAGACGCGTCGGGCTGATGCCGCGCAGCGAGAAGTACGAGTAGCCCGCGCCGCCGACGCCCGACTCGGCATAGCCGTCGATCGACGGTGTGTCGCGCAACAGCAGCGGGATGTCCTGCTGGTAGTAGCGCTTCTCGATCTCCTCGCGCGGCACGTCGGTCTTCGTCACCGGCGTCGTCGCCTCGGCGCGAATGCCGGAGACGACGATGGAGTCGGAGAGCGCGGGACGCATCGTGATTTCGACGTCGTCCGCCGCCGCGGCGTTAGTCGACTGAAACCCGGCACGCGCGACGCGCAACGTTCCGTCGTGCGCCGATTCGATCGTGAACGTGCCGTTCGCGTCGGTCACCGCGCGCGCCGAATCGATCGTGACCACGGCCCCCGCGATCGGCGTCCCGGCCGGGTCCTTCACCACCCCGTGGATGTTCAGAAAAAGGAGAGCTGCAATGATTGCCTTCATGGAAATCCTCTCGAAGAAGTTTTTCCAGAGGGCGCTGATGAGGATGAGAGATTTTCTTGTCTGCCGTTCCCTACGCCGGTCTCAACCGGGTCAGGTTCGAAGGGTTTGATCTCAGGCCGTTACGGCCACCCCCAGGCGTCCTGCTGCGGGATTCATGGTATCAGATGGCTTCGTGCAGAGGCCGCCGCTCCGTGCCGTCTACTACGTGCTCGCCGCCAAGTGGTGCGTCGCGATCGCGCTGCTGTTCGCGCTGACGCTCCCGATCACGACCTGCCACTCGCGCGGAAAACTGCAGGAGCATCACCTCACGATCGGTTTCGAAAACCTCGGCACGGTCCTCTCGTTCATCTGGCCGCTCTTCGTGCTGGTGCCTCGCACGTTCTGGCGGAAGCCGCGATTCGCGTATCCGCTGCCGATCGCCGAATGCATCTGCGCCCTCGCCGCCCTGGCCTCGGTCATCTTCTACGTCGTCGCCATCGGACTGATCTCGTTCGGCGGCGTGTCGCCGGGGCGGGGCTACGACCTCGCCTTCGCGTCGCTGCTCGGATACCTCGGGTTGTCGCTCGTCGACTTCGCCGTGTTGTTCGCGAACCGGCGGCGGCGTCCGGCACAACCTTAGAAGACGAAGACAGCCTGGGCGGCGAAGGCATCGCGCGACTCAACTGGATTCGCGATCGCGCGCCGGTATTCGAACTTGAGCACGACGTGACTGAGAACTCCCGCGTTGATACCGGCGGTCACGCGGCCCTTCCGCGAGCCCTCCTCGTGGAGTGCGTCGTATCGCGCGAACGGCGTGACCGCCATTCCGGCGTGCTTCCCCGCATCGAACGACGCGGTAACCTGCCACGCGCTCACGCCGTCGCGGATGTACTCGCCGCGCAGATGACAGCGTCCAGCCCGCGATTCGGAGTCGACGGCGAAGATCGTCTCGCCCGATGCGCTCTTCCGAAGAAACGAGACGCCGACCTCGAGGATGTGTGCGTCCCGTCTCGGCTTGAACCCGAGGCGACTGCCGAAGACCCGGCCGTCGCGATCACCGCGAAGCGCGAACGCGGAGTAGTGGAACGACGGCGTAATTCCGAAGACGCGGATGCCGGTGTCGTTGTAGCCGCCGTCCATGATCGCGTCGGTGGTGAGCGGCGCGCTGAGCTCCACGCGGTCCTTCGACGCGAGGTACTGCCAGTCGTTGCCGAAGGGGACGTCGAACCGCCCGATCTGGACGTGCAGCCCCTTCTCCGCGGGGACGCGTCCCCGCGGCGCGATCAGTTCGCCGATTAGATGAACGTCGACATAGCCGACCGCCAGGTTCGCGGTGTGGCCGTCGGTGACGACCGCGGCGCTGAGCTGCCCGCTCTTTCCGAGCTCCTTCGCCAGATCGAGCTCCAGGTTGCCCGGCGAGAACACCCGATCCGCCGTCAGATCAAAAAATCCGGAGATCGCCGGAGGCTCCTGCGCGTGCGCGGCAGAGAGGCTGAGCAGGAAAAGCGGGAGGAGTGTGACGGTGAGGCGACGGGTCATGGCGGGCTTCCTCGTAACGTGATTGAGACGAAGTCTCAACTACGCGAACGATAGAACCGCGGGTCTTACGCACCCTGTGGCGATCATCACCGGTGAATGTGAGGGGTCTCCGCCGGTCGAGCCGAGGTCGCAGAAGTCACGCGCGGCGTCTCGTTGCGCTACTCCGGTGGCTCATATGTAGTCTCGAACAGCCACCGTGTGAAAGCGGCAGTAAACCCCGGTACGGCCTCCTCCAGATGCGGCATCTCCTTCACCGACAAAGGAGATAGCACATACCACTCGATGACATCATTGAAATTAACGATTTCCGCCTCGACCAGCGCGCCATCGTTCGCAACGGCCGCGCGATAGCGCAGCGCGCGTATCGCAAATTCTGGCAATTCGATCGTGATGGCCCTGCGGCGTTCAAGTCGTCGTCACGAGGCGGGAAACGTGAGATTTGCGCCATGCCCCACTCCAACAGTTTACTGTCTGTTCGATACCGACAGTTTAGTGTCGAATGTTTCACACTGCAAGATGGCGGACGAAAAAATTCTTCGAAGGCTCGGCGAGCGTGTTCGCGAGGTCCGAAAAGAACGCGCACTCTCGCAAGAGTCACTGGCCGAACGCGCCGAGATCCACGTCAACCATCTTCGGCGAATCGAGTTGGGGCAGGCGAATCCGACCTATCTCGTGCTGCTTCGTCTCTCGCGCGCCTTCGACATGCCTTTAGCCAAGTTTCTTTCGTCGGTGTAAGACTGCGCTCGGCGTGCAAGGGGAGGCGGGCGGGCGAGGGAAGTGCCGTTGCCGCGATTTTGGTCCGGCTAACGGTCTAGAGGTTAACCCGCGCGGCCAAGGCCCCTCGTGGCGACCGCAGCGCGGCGCAGGGCCTTCCTGGATGTGAGCCGCGCGATGCAGGCCGTGCGCTGCCGTTCCTTTTGATTTCCCGAGCCGGCGGGCCGAAGCCGCGTGGCGGAGCGTTCTACCTCGAGTTAGGCCGCCTCCTCAAATGGAGCGTGCGCATCCAACTAGGGTCAAGCGACACCAGTTTGCAGGAGAAGACTCCGCGTTGGCAACACGGCAACCCCGTAGTCATAGCCAAGCAGGGAGCTGATCAGCCGACTGTGCCTTCCTCGTATCCGCTCCACTTCAGTTTTCGAGTAGGCTGAAACACCAGCGGCAACGGTAACGCCCGACTCGTCTAGAACGTGGATGACGTCCTGCCGGTCGAAGTCTCCTAATGTTCCCACGATTCCGACCGGCAGCAAGTTGTAGCCCCGTTGAATGGCTTCGACGGCGCCGCGATCAATAACCACGCCGCTTCTTGTGTCGCTAGTATCGAGCATCCAGGTTTGAATACGCCGACTTCGGGGCAGAAGACTTTCGCTACCGAATTCCGCCGCCAGCGACACGTGCATTTTCCAGCCTTGCGTCAGCCGAAGAAGGCGCATTCTGTCCGGCGGTGTGAGCGATCGAAAACGCGCGATCAGCTCCGTTCCGGGGAGAGATTCGAGGAACCTGCGAACACGCCTCCCCTCGATTCTATGCGCCCATTCCAACTGCGATAGGATGCGCGACGAGCGCGCCTCCGCGCGCCATTTGTCTTCCAGCCCTCGCCAGTCGATCAGCTTCGACACTTCGATTCGCCAATCGAATCCGTGCTCACTGCCTCCCGACTCTCCATACTGAACACAGAAACGAAGAGCCTGGGCAACCGAATCCACGTCGACCTCCTCATTAATGAGCGCAGCCGCTTCAAATACGGAAAGAACGCGTTGAATTTCGTCGAGGTATTGCCTATTGTCGGAGCGGCGGAATTCGCGAAGTAGGCGCAAGCCCGCGCGAATACGATCGCTGCGCGTAGCGTCCCTACGCAAGACAGGTGCTATAGCCGCAAATAGACTGAGCCCCACGTCGCAATACTTGGTAGTTAATCGAAGGACGGCATCAACCGCCGCAGGTGGCATATAACAAGCGATCACACGGGCCACTGCCTCCAAAGCAGCAGTCGTGCTCGCATCGACTCGCGCACTATCGACAAGCGCCTCTTCATATGTCGGATGCGAGAACCTCAGAATGGGATATCGAACCCCAAACTGTTCCACACGAAAACTCAATTGTCGACGAATTTCCGAGAGAAATGGCGCCGTCCCGCTCCATACACGCGACGGGCTGATATCTCGACCAAGTTCGTTAAACCATTGCGCCAGAGTGGCGAGGGGGTGTGCGCCCGCAAGCAGCACCAATGACAGCGCGATCTTCGTCTCCGGATCGCATGACTGAATCTCTTGAGCGAGGGACGCCCTCTCCTCGAAGCTTCTGTGCGCCAACCGCTCGCTAAGCTTGTCGTATGAACTCAGCTCGTGTGTCGACAGAACAAAGTCGCGAATCGCCAATGGCGTCCGAATACGTCCCTGTTCGATCTGTTCGATGACAAAGCTTCTACATCGCGCATCGGCGTACCACAGCGCTTGCTCTCCGTTCCGATCCAGGATGGTGAGTAGAGCCTGAATTGAATAGGACGGCTTGACGACGTTCAGATCTTCGGCGAGTTGCCGCAGTTCCTCGAAGGAGGGCACTTCTTCAAGAAACTGCTCGAATATCTCGCGTCGCGACGTGACGATGACTCTCGCATCGACATCGCTCAAGCTGTCCAAAAGTCGACCAAAACTTCGCGCGACCGACTCGCGGCGCTCGAAGACCGTACGGCCAAATGGATCTTCAAAATAGATGGCCTCTTTGACTCGAGGGCGATAGTTTTCAAGAAGGTCCCGCTGACGCAGCCGCTCGCCTTGCTCGAGACCGGAGAACCACATCGGCTCATACCCACGATCGAAATAGTTACGAAGCAAGCTGACGGCGATGTACGTTTTGCCGATGCCTGGGTCACCGATAAGAAAGAGCAGGCGGCGCGCATTCAGTCTTTGAACGATGCGATCGTATTCGCTGGGCGGAACGAACAGTTCTTGAATACGATAATATCGATCATCGCGATGGCCAATTCTGCTGGCAAAGGCCTCCGCCCTTGATTCACTGCCACCGACTTTTAGGAGCGTGACATTCGGACGGCTATGCACGGTTCTACCTAGTAACGGCCGTCGCTCCCGAAGCGAGAGTTGTACTATCGCGTATCCTTGATTCGTCGCAAGTTCGCAGATCTTGGTACTCGGATTGAGGTCGGTGAAGCCACCATTTCGAAGCCCATCGAGATACATGCGGTCCATAACGGCAAAGATTGCCGAGCGGCCGTCGGCGTATCCTTTGCATCGAGTGTTTGAGTATAACAAGTAGATTCCTCGGGTCTCTTCTTCGCAGTCGATATTCATGCGCGCGTGATACTTCGCGGAATCGGACTGGAAGGCTGGTACACACAAGAGATCGAGTGAACGTTCTAAGAGGGCCGCCTTACAGTCATTGTCCAGATAATCTGAACAGATAGCGACGGCAAAATCACCGGCTGCGGTATTTTTGAAGACTGCCAAACTCTTTCCGGGTTGAAGGCCCTGACCAGCCACGGGAGAAACCTCGAGCGGTGATGGCACAAGCTTCTCAACAAAATGGACCTTCCCCCCGATCACAACGGGGCAGCGCGAAACATAGCCACGCTTGTCGGCATAGTAGTGACTTCCGGCGACCACGATGGCACCCGTTCGAGCTGACCAGGACTGAACCGGAGCAATGCAATCCTCCGGCACCGAGAGTTCAGGGAGAACGACGATATCTGCCGTCGAAGCTTCTGCCTGATCGAGCATCTCCGCTAGCCACTGTCGAATCGGATCATGATCCCTGGCAAACCACAGCCCATCGTGATGATCCCAGCTGTCTAGATCGCACGATTGCTGAGCAACAAGAACACGACATGAATCTGGGCGCGCGACGCCGAGGTCATAGACATCCACTTGTGGCTGCATCGACGCCATGTCACTCCCTTTCAGAGCGCCGTTCTGCGATTGCTCTGCCGTCCGCTCTGCGAATGAGTGGTCCATTTTATCCGGATTGCTACCATTCCGTGCGTCGCTGCAAAAAGATTCCACCGGCACTCCTCACAGTCTCGACCGCGCCAAGATTCAGAGTGGCTGGCGCGCCTCTCGGTGCGACGAGCGCTGACTAAAAGTTACGGATATACGGACGCCGCGGATTGTGCGCCGCTTCGACAACGGCGTAGGACGAGTGCTCGACTGGCAGGAGCGACAGATTAGATGGGAGTGGCGGTAAGAGGCTCGCGTCTATTGACGCACGACTGCGCAAGGACGAGAAGCGCTTGGGGCACGTGCTGTCGGCCTAACGATCCAGAGGTTAACCCGCGCGGCCAAGGCCTTCGTGGCTACGGCAGCGCGGCACGCCGCATACCTGCACTTGAAGCGCGCGATGCAGGCGGCGTGACGCCGTTCAAAATACCGCTGAACGGGTTGAGCGGCGCCCACGGTATTAGAAGCTGCCCATTAATGTGACTTGACATAGTTTCTTCTTGACTAGCGTTACGAGGGCCGCGGGCGAATTGATCGCCAAGAGATCGTCGGTTGTAAGTACGATGATCCGCCGACCTTCAAGAAGAGCCTGTGCGATGATCGTGTGAGCAGCGGTCCGGTCCTGTATCGAGCCGGTAATTCCATTAGCCGCGACCAGAACGCCGGAGAGTAGTGCTTTCGTTCGCAGCTTGTTCAAAAACCAGCTCACATGCTGGCTACCCACGGGTGACGACCAATCCTTGCATTCGACGAGGATGAGCTCCTGCAGAAACCAGAAGCCCTCCGTCGCACGGTCGTTCCAAAAGACGACATCGATCTCCTCACTGTGGAGAACATTTAGTTGGTTCCGGAACGTCTCGGTGATACCTGGAACGGATTCGAAGAGGTAGCAGACCAAGTCCTCGTATGCCCTTCCCTGTTCGGTCGTGGTGGCGGCGTTTGCCCCCGCGGTCAGGAACGTCGCCACACGCTTCTTCGAGATCTTCGCCATCACCCCGCCAGGCCATGTACCACACGGTTGCGTAGATCACGGACTATCTCGACGAACGGCTCATCACGCAGCCGTTCTAGAAGTTCGCGCAGGCGTATGCGGAGAACAGTGAGAGGCAGATTCTGCCAGACAGGCGATTTGTCGGGCGGGCCGTCCACGTACACCAACAGCGCCCAGTGACTGCCAGCCATGTTGGGCCGCGCTAGCCGTTTGAGCACAGACAGCTCCGTAACTGTAAGCTTCACCTCTATCGGCAATGGGTTGCCCACGTACGGCTGCAACTCATCGACCCACGCAACAACGTCATATCGCCAGTCGCCCTCGGAGAGATGGCTGGCCATCGCCGTCACGCCCGCCTGTTGAAGCGCGGTCTGAACTAGGGCCTCAAGGCCGGCGTGATCCTTAAGCTTGATCACCACATCGAGATGAGCGAGAAATTGATCCGCCATCGAGCCGAGTACGTGGCGCTCTTTCGAGCGTTTCGGCCTGACTCGCCGCGTCTTCTTCGCGGCGACCAAACGATCCAGGCCGAACTCCAGCGCCTGAGCGTTGTCGAGTGATGTGCGCAACAAAAACAGCGACTCGAAAGCCAGCGGCAGTGGCAGTTCAGGCTCTGCGATGATGACACAGCGCTTACCCAACGCGCTCGCGATGCCGAGCTCGAAGAACACCATCTCGTTGTCGCCGGCTACCGAGAGGACACCGATGACCCAATCAGCGCTACGTATCGTGTCGGCAACTACCTCGAACCAGCGGCCGCCAGGCCCCAGGAGGTCCGTGGGAACCAGCGAGCGTACACCCCGCGACTCAAGGACAACGTAGAGAGTGCCGAGGCGCGGAACAGCCTCAAGGCTCGCGGAGATGTAACACGTCTTCATCCCGCGCAATCATACGTGGTCTCGGTCGGCCAAACGGTCCGGAGGTTAACCCGCGCGGCCAGGGCCCTCATGGCTACGGCAGCGCGGCGCACGGCCTGCCTGCATGTGAGTCGCGCGATGCAGGCCGCGCGCCGCCGTGCAGGTTTTGACTTCCCGAGCCGGCTCGGCCGGCGGGACGAAGCCGGGCCGCGCCGGGTTCTACCTCGAGTTGGGCGGCGATTTCACGCGCTGGCTTCTTCGGGCGGCGAGCCCTGCCGAAAATAGACATACATGAGGGCCGATGCGATCGCGCCTGCGATGTGCCAAACGCCATGGCCTTGTAGTGGAGAATACGGGGCGCAGAGCGTTCGGGTAATGTCAGCAATCCAAATCGCAAATCCGATCGCCAACACTAGCACGGCCTGCCAAAAGTACTTTGCACGGAGTGCAACGCCACGCCTGCGAGCGGCCAAATCCAACACAATCACCATCAGAACGAGAGCCGCGAACATGTAGCGACGGGCCGCCGGATGGGTCCAGAGGAGCGCCGCCAACACAACGTTAGTCACGATGTATCCAAGAATAATTGTGGTCGGGGAAAGTCGTTTGATCAGTCCGAGCTCGCAAATGGCCAGCAATGTGACAATCAAGTACATCGCAAAGACGTCGACAAATTGGCCGAAAAATGTAAGCGACGCATGGTAGATCGCGCTACCAAAGCCCACCAGAACAAGGGCTGCTCCGTACAGCAGCGACTGCACGTTCGAAATCGCCGATTGCGTGTCCCCTCGATGCAGACTAGTCGTGTGGTCGAAGAAGATAGCGACGCCACAAACAACAAATCCCAAGCACGACCACGTATTCATCGGTTGAGCCAAGCCCTGTGCGCGAATTGCTTCGCAAAAACAGGAGTCCGGCATGCATGTCGCTGGCCGTGACCCGGTAAACGCGACACCCCATTTTTGCCACCACGTTAACCAAGTGTAGAGCGACGAAGCGCTGATGACCACGACAGCAGCCATCTGTGCACCCCACTTGTACGTGCTCAGGTCGTCGCGCTCCCATGCGGTGGCCAGATTGCGATCGCAACGAATATCGTCGCGAGAAGAGCTGCGACTACCCAGATGGCCTGGATGTAAATCGTCGTGTCGAGGCCAATGAAAGTCCGTAGAAGGTCTCGGCGGCGCAACTCCAATCCCGCTGCCGCGGCAACGGCGGCAAGAACGAGGATTCGCCCCGAAAAAAATTGCTTCAGGTCGAGTTCCCCTGCGGGATTAATGGCCGTAAGCGTAGCAAGAAGAGCAACAACTAGAGCGGCTACGAAGAAATCGGGAAGAATGGTGTTTTGGCCGCCGACTAGCGGCTCTAATTCGGAGCGATATTGACGATATGCAATCGCAAATAGTGAGAATGCCACTACCGAAGTGAAACTCGCGCGATATGCCGATCCAAGGTACGGGCCGGCGGCACCACCAAGTATCCGCATCGACATGATGGTTGAGACACAGCAGAAGATCGTCAGCATGCCGATTACGACCGCCAAGAATACTTGGAGCGAGTACAGCGCCTGCAGCGTCGGGTCGAGCAGTTTTAGCCTCAGTTGCAACTTGGTGGTCTGTACAACGCGAAGATACTCGACCGGTGTAAGGCCGTTAAATTTGCCAGGAGCCTCTGTCGGTGTTACGTTCGCGAACATCTGCAGCAAATCGCTTTCGGAGCGTGCACGACGAACTAGCTCAGGGTTAGACCGAGATTGCGACAGCGCTTCCACCGCCTTCGCCGCATATTGTGGCCGAAGCTTGTCAAAACTTTTCACCGAACCAAAGTAATCGGCCCAGACGATGACGCAGCCTAGGAAGACTGACAGTAGAACGACGATGATCCAATTCTCGTACAGCCAACGAAGCGCATTTCCCTGAGGCAGCGTCGGTGCCACTCCCACGACGAGTGCCCGGAGGCACACGGACGTTGCAAACACGGCCAGAGGATGCACGAAGACGAGATACCAAAATTGGTTGGGCGCGATACCCCACATGTTTCCGACAGCCTTCGCGCCATGCGTAGCCACGACCTCATACAAGAGAGTCAGATGTGTCATGACAACGACGACCACCGTGCAAGCTACAACGGAACGCACGCTAGGCTACCCATCTCAGCAGTAATTCTAACGCACATCTACCATTCCTGCCGATTCGCGCGTCCGCCCAACGGTCCAGAGGTTAACCCGCGCGGCCAGGGCCCACGTGGCTACGGCAGCGCGGCACGCCGCTTGCCCGCATTTGAAGCGCGCGATGCAGGCGGCGTGACGCCGCTCAATTACCGCTGAACGAGCCGGCTCGGCCGGCGGGCCGAAGCCGGGCCGCGCCGGGTTCTACCTCGAGTTAGGCCGCGAGGACCTTCAAACGCTGCAACCATCGCCAATGAAAGGCGAAGACAACCAGTGCAAAGAGTGCGATCAACCCCCGCTGCATAAGCCGCATTCGAATACTGCCCTGTAGAAGTGCGGTTCGCTCGGCTTCCAATGCCGCGCGTTCGTCCTCAAATGATTTCCGTGAGGCACGAAGCCCTCGAATCTCGCTGCCAAAACGTGCTGGGGCTGCGGTGCAGTCAAACGCAGCCACGACAGTGAGGTCTACGCCACTAGCGGTAGTGTCAGTATCGATGACGGAAACATCGATGGGTCGCAGACTCGTACGCAGTTGCGAATCCGAAGGAGCAAGTGTCAATAGAACGTATGCGAATAGAGCCAGACATCCCAGGCAGACGAGATAGGCGTATACCGACGGAACGAACCTACTGTCCATGACACTTTCCTTAGAACGACGTTTTTAACATCAGTCTGCGTACTTCGACGCGAAAACGGGCAATTTGATACTGAGCACTTTGGCGTTAGAATTTGCCGAATGATAGAGCCATATTTCATCATAACGCGATCTGACGACGGATACTTAGCTATATCGCAAACGGTCGGTGCGGTTGGCGCTGTTTCGCTGGATGGGTTTGGTGCCATTCTTCTTGCCCGAGCCGGTGACGCGGGATTCGATCGAGGTGACGTCGGATTCAGATTTGCCGATGACCTTAAAGCTCATTTCAGAGCCTGTGCAGGCTGTCAAGGAATGGGCTCAGTGCGTTCGGCTCGGGTAGCGGGCCAGTCAATATCTGGCGAGTTTGGAAGCATCGATTGGTCTGAAGCGGGAACGGAAACATGCCCGACTTGCTCTGGCTCTGGCGTTGACGTGCCTGGCTTCTTGCCATTGAGGGATGCGCAGCCCAAACCGTAGACGGTGTTCTGGATTCGCCGCGCGTGAAGCCGAAGGATGTGGCCGGCCTAACGGAACGAGAGGTAAGCCCCCGAACGCACTTGCGCAACACGAGATTGTCACCGGGAGGGCCGGCTCGCCGCTTGCCGCGACGAGTGCGGAGCAATGACTCGCGATCTGCAAGCGGCGTGACGGCGGTGGACACTTGCCGATTTGATAGCGCACGCCAAGGGCAGCGTTCCCGAAGAATGCTTGGGCGTGAGCGGCGCCGGCGCAGGCGGGGAGCGCACCGAGGCGAATCTGCGAAGCAGCGGCGCGACAGTTGCGGGCGAGATACGAGCGTAACGGGGACTCCTGCATAGCAACTGTCGCGACGCTGATTCGCAGGTTCGCCGAATGCGCTCAGGGCGGGTGGCGCGTGAGAGAAGCGGCGCCACGACCGTCGCGAGAGGGGGATTGCCAATTCGCGCACTCGCCTACCGCGGGTGGCGGGCGAGTGTGAAGGGGCGAGTGCGCGAATTGGCAGGGCGGGCGGAGCGGTAAGGTGGTGGCGCCGCTTCTCTCACCTCGCGGCGTCGCGCGGGGGGAACCACGCACAATAGATGTCTGTGCTACATGCGGTGAGCCTACAACAGCGCGGAGCGCCTTGGCCCGATGCACAGAATAAGGGTTTAGCAGATAGTTCGCGAGTTGGCCCGGCGGGCGGTGGAAAACGTGCGGCCGCGAAAATCGTGGTCGGCCTAACTAGTACTTGGACTGCGGTGCTTCTCCGTCCAGACGTCGTCAGGAGCGGACAATCGCCCTTGCGGATGACCGTTGCGAGGGCCCACGGCTGTAGGCCCTCGCGTGTAGTGCTTGTTATGCGCGTGTCACGCGCCTGCGCGATGCAACGCGTCTCACGCGCTGGATCGGCATCTTCTCCACGACCGTGGTCTCAGGCCGCCTTCGAGCCCTGGAGAGCGAGATGAAGCGGCCGGTGGCCGCGTCGCGGCCGACTTTGAATGAAGTTCTCTTTTTCATGGCTGGCTCCTTACGATTGCGGTTCGAGGTCTTTGCCTGCTTTGAAGCCGGCGTCGACCTCGTCGAAAGTGGTGAGGAAAAGCTGCAGCACGGCGCGCCATGCCGGCGGGAGCAGCGGCAGGACTGCGATGGCTTTCAGCAGCGGCTTCACCGCTCGATAGATCTTCGCCAGTTGCTCGAGGCGGCTGCCGGGTCCCGCGATGAGAGCGTTGCCCTGCTCTTCCTCCATGACCAGCGAACGGATGCTTGCATCGATCGCGTCGTAGGAGATCTGCGCCAGTGCGAGTTGTTCCATGTGAATGCGTGAGGTACTCATCGTTCTTTCCTTATTGGTCGACGGACGCGTCGCCGCGCCCGTGGTTCGTTGTTGTTGATCGTTGACGCGTTGAATTGAGCTCACCGGGACGGCCGTGGTTGCCACTTCGCCTGCCCTGGCAGAACGGCAGCCGATCGCGAAGGCTCGCCCTTGATCGGAATGCGCGGTGCGACGACACGCGGGACGCGGATGCCCACCTCCGCCCAGGCATCGACGATGACACGCTGGATCACGCCAGCAACGCCGTACTGCTCGCCCGCGACTGCTACCGTGGCAGCCGCGAACTCCTTGAAATTCGCGGTCGGCGACAGCTTGTGCGTGAGCGCCAGGTACCAGATGTTGCCCAGCACGGACCACGTCTCCCCACCGATCGCCATTGCCGCGAGGTAGAAGGCGCGATTCGGGATGCCGGAGTTGATGTGCACTCCGCCGCGATCCTCGTCCGTGTCGACGTAGTCCTTCATGTGGGCCGGCTGCGGGTCGCGACCGAGGACCGGGTCGTCGTACGCGGTGCCGGGAGCAGCCATCGAGCGGACGGCTTTCCCCTCGACGCCGGGGCCGAACAGACCATCACCGATCAGCCAGTTCGACTCTTTCGCGGTCTGGCCGAGGGTGTACTGCTTGACCATGATTCCGAAGGCGTCGGAGATGTGCTCGTTCAGCGCGCCGGTCTGCCCGAAATACTGAAGCCCCGCGCTGTACTGAGTCACACCATGCGTCAGCTCGTGGCCGACGACTTCCAGCACGGCGGTGAAGCGGTTGAACAGAACACCGTCACCGTCGCCATAGATCATCGGACGCCCGTTCCAGACGGCGTTGTCGAACTGCACGCCATAATGAACGGTCGAGTCCAGACGCATTCCCGCCCCATCGATGGAGCTGCGGTGGAAGACGTCACTGTAGAAGTCATAAGTGACTCCCGAGCCGTCATAGGCCTCGTTGACCTCCACATCCGGACCTCGGCGTTTGTGGTCGGTCATCACCAGCTTTCCCGGCAACTGCTGCCGGTGCCGGGCGTCGTAGACGTTCCGACGCTTCTGCGGCGCCGCCGGCTTCGCCTCCGGCTGGATCAACGCCTGCTCGCGATCGCTGCTCAGGGCTTCCATGTGATGCAGCGTGCCGCGCGCCTTTTCGGCAATTGTTGCGTCACTGTTACATGCCACGTTGTTAAGGATGTGCGGCGGGATGACAGTACAGAGGTACTGATGTATGTTTCGCATGACACAAAACTCCTTTCTTGAACGTTTGGGGTCGCGTGTTGTGCACGGCCACGCCCTCGCGTGGCCGTGCAGTCATTACAGAGTCAGGTTCGTTACGAGGCCGGTGCACCTCCCGTCGGCTTCACTGCCTTTCGCTTCGACGGCCGCGCACGGCCGAGATCGCGGCCCATGTTCTCCACATGAGAGGCAACCCCGGCGCTTCCGGCGTCACGGGCCAGACCTTTGCCGATGGCATAGATCTGAAGCGCGTCACTGCCGAGAAGCGCTCTGCGCGTTCTGATCGTGTGGCGAAGATCCTTCTGGAACACGCCGATCCGATCGAGCACAGGCCGGAACGCATCGATGAACTGCACGGCGTCGTTGGCTTCGGCCGGGTCGAGCTTCTTCACGGCCAGCAGCTCGGGCGATTGCTCGACCGCGGCGATGGTCGTCTTCAGAAACTCGTCCGGAACGTTCTGGCGGCGACGTACGAAGCCCGCTGTCAGTTCATGCGACGGCTGAACGTTGGGGATGCTGGCGGTCAGCTCGTCGATCCGATGAATGAAGTCTTCCGCCAACTGCTTGTAATGCGTGACAGTTGGTGTAGTCGTTGAGGGCGGCGACGGTTCGATGGCGGCCGCACCTCGAGTGATGGTGGACATGATGTCCTCCTTTCTGCTGTCACGCGACGCAACACGCGACGCGTGAACGGCATCCGGATGTCACCTGCACCTACTCAGCGCTGAGTACCGCAGGCAATAGGCACGTGCACATGCCTCTAAGGACCGTTACCTCTCTCATTGAGATGCAACTACTGCGGTAACGGATCGTGAACGACGGGTTACAACGAGACAATGTTCATCCCCCGCGCTGATCCGTAACGACTTAAAGATCGGCGATTTTTGCGTGAATTACGGGCACAATGGCTCGAAACAGTGCAAACGTGGAATGCAGCGATTTGGCGGGATTCACAAGCTCGTATTCGCCGTTCAAAATGTGGAATGGCCCGCATTGCCATGCCGTTGCGCGGCCTCATTTCAGCCACTTTTCAACGCGGCAATTGCGTGGTTGTGATGAACGAGATCACGAACGGAACGGCGGATGCCGCGCGTGGCAAGATTTTCATCACGCGTGGCACGGTTGATTCCACGCGTGGCTCCGGTGATGCCATGAATGGCAACGTTTACACCACGCGTCGTACCGTTCATTCGGCGCGTGGCTTCGCGGATGCCACGCGTGGCATCGTTGACTCCATGCGTGGCTCCGCTGGTGTCACGCATGGCAAGAATGACAACGTCGCGCGCCCGGCCTGGCGCGACTGTTCAGCGGATCGGGCCGGAAACGACTGTCCTGGGAGCGGCACTCCTGTTGATCGGAGCGTGCCACCTATACACGTTTCGATGGAGAAAACAGTACGCCGCGAGAGAGAGAAGCGTGTCTCGAGATTTTCCACACGCGCGGCAACCAAACGATCGAATTGACACTCAAGTGTCTCTTGACGTCATTCCGCAAGCGTGTTCTCCTTGCACCACGCGGAGCGGATGAGGTTGCAAGGGGTGTGTCCACACCCCGAATAGTTCCGGCAGAAATCTTCAGCTAACGTCCGCCTACCCCATAAACGATCGCTGTGGCGTCAGCGCCACGAACCAAAGCTTTTGATGGAGAAACCCTGTGCTGCCGCTCGCGGCTCTTCCGGAACGGCTGGAGTCTTTGATGCATAAACGACTGCTGATGTTGCTGGCTTTGACCTCATTCTGGGCAGGTGTGGCCATGGCGCAAACGCTCGTCCAGACGAAGATGGACTTTGAGGACCTGGCTCCGATCGCGTTGCCGGATTTCGGTCATACCGGCGATCAGAAGCCTCTCACCACCACACCTGAAGGTGCCAATGCCCGCTTTTTTCAATGTCGCGTGCTCAAGAACTCCCCGCAGGTACCCGGAGATGCGACAACGGTCGTGGGCTCCGCAACAGGCACGCAACCGTTCGGTCTGGAATTCGGGGAGACGATCCAGGCGGGCTTCGGGCAACCCGTCAGCGAGGTCACATTCACGCTGATCAACAACATTACCGGTGGGATCATTGGGGGCCGCGCGGTTACTGGACAGACGTTCCGGATCTTTGCCCAGGACAACGCGTTTCATTCGCAAACGCAACAGGTCACGCTGGGGCTCGTACAGACGGTGAAGGTCACAATCTCACTGCCTAACGTCAGATTCATCTCGGTCACGCCGTTGCCGGTCAACGGGCCGATCATTCCTGTTCTGTACTGGCGCTATTTTCTCGATGATTTCGAATTCAAGTTCCAACCGCTGGACACGTCGAGATTTCAATTCACCCTGCCTGCCGGTACTCCGCAGAAAGTTCTCATTCATAAGTATCGGTCGGACGACGGATACCCATCTCCGCTCCAACAGCACGATCGGCAGATCACCGTCGATGGCTTCGTTACGAACTCGGCCAACGTGCCCATCGCCGGCAAGACCGTCTATTTCCGCATGATTGATCCACCCGACCCGTCTCCCTACGTGGTGGCCGGAGGTGACAGCAGAGCGGGCGATAACGTAGACGGGGCGGGCACGCTGAACGCGTTCAGCGCGGTCAGCGATGCGAGTGGCCACGTCTCAGTCGATCTGACCGTTACCGACCACGTAGCGGGCGACAATTACCAACTCGAGGCGAGTCTCGATCCTAGCTTCAACTGCGGCTCTGCCGGATGCCCGAAGAGTGCGACCTACACAGCGTGGAAGCGGGTTTACGTCGAAGTGAATAAGATGTTCCGGCACGGCGCGTTTCTGACAGCAGACACCAAGCCGGGCGATAGAGTGATTCAAGTCGATGACGTTCGGAGTCTCCCGAATCCGCCCTTTAATATCCGACTGCTGCACGCGCCTCCTGTCGAAGGGACTGGCGCTTACTCGACGGATGAGGTCGTGCGGGTGGTTGGCATCAATGCAAGGAATGGAGGGATGCTTGCCCGGCTGATGAATCAAGCCAACCCAGGCGAGCTGCTTCTCGATTCCGATCCTTCCGTGATGGGGCTTCGAAACGCCTATGCCGGCTCGGATACAGCGAACGGCATGGTCAGGCCGTACCTCGCAGATGCGATTGGTGTTGTGACAGGTAATCGGAGCACCGACTTCTACCTCGCGAACGGCGGATTGGTCAACAATATCTTCGCCGAGGCGTTTGTCGAATACGTTTGGCTCACAGACGCGGGTTCGACGGACACAGATCTTTCGCCCAACCAGCCGCGTCTATATAGAGATGGCGTATTCCCGTTCCGACGCCGCCTCAATGAAACCGAGGAGTGGGAACACGCGTGGATGACACGGAAGTGGCTTCAGAGTGCCGCGCGCAAGGGAAAAGAGCGGGATGCGCTTCCCAACTGTCAGTCAATGTTTATCGGCGCCAGATACGTAACGCGTGAGCCCAGAAAGCCGCCGGCCGATGATTCTCAACGTGGCCTGACTTACGCCGGCAGTGGGTTCAACGAAACGTGGATGTTCACGGAAGCGCTGGGACCGTCCACGGTTGTTGCCGAGGCCGTAGTCCACGAGCTCGCACACCAGTGGCGCGTCAATCCCTCGACCACCTTCCCCGGAGGACATTGCGATTCTCCAGCGCCGACTGTTCGCCTCATGTATAACCATCAGGGCAATAAATGCACCATGACATCGTCCATCTACGGCGACCCCGAGGCTTCGGATGGAATCGTCGGATTCCATTACTTCAAGGCTCCCGACGGGAAGCCAGATAGCGAATATCTGCGTATCCGGCAACGACTTGAGCCAATACCTCAAAACGATCCGCCAAACAGAGAGGTGCCTCAATGAAGCATGCGCTTCGAGTCATTCTTTTGTCAGCCTTGCCCGTCATCACCCAGGGTGCTGTGACGCTCTCTCTCAGCGTCGAACCCGCATCGCTACTTCCAGGCATTCCGCCAACCTTTCATGTTATCGCTACAAATAACGGCAGTGCGTCGGCGGAGCTATATCCGGCGGTCGCCCTGCAGGTGACGCCGCCGCAGGGTGATCCGTTTATTGCCCATACCAAAGATCGCGACGAAGCGTTCGTTACGTCATTTCATTTTGGTTCGACTGCCCTTACCTTGGCACCGAAGGAGTCGCGCGACATCTCGTTTTGGTCCGGGCCGGATGATCCGGTCTGGTTCGTTGCGGATCCTCGCTTGTTCGCTCCGGGGAAATATCGATTCCAACTGATTAGTGATCGCGCGCTCCAATCCGCCCTCTTACCGGCTGCTTACCGTGCAATTCAGCAAGCCGGGCTCGTCGAGCCGGTAGTATCAAATGAGGCGACTTTCACGGTCGATACTCCCGCAGGGATTGATGCCGAGGTGTTCAAGCTGATTCGGACCAATCCGGTGTTGTGGAACTCGCAGTTTGCGTCTGTCATTGCGGCGCAGTATCCGAAGTCGACATACGCGGCCTACGTGGTTCCGAGCGTAGATGACAGGATCGAGCAGATCCGCTGGTTTCAGACGGCCATAGATAAGAAGCCGTTGCCAACATTCGCCGAATGGTATCGGTTCAGCATTGCACAGATAGAAATCGTCACTTTACGCCCGCAGGACGACTTTGAAGGGGCCGTTCAAATCGCAACGCATGCTCGGACCACACTCGAGGACTTGGCAAAACGGGCGCTCGTTCCTGAAATCAAAGACAGGGCCACGGACCTGCTGGCGAATCGAAATCTAACGCGAGAGCAACTCGCAAGCTTTGTTAAAGCGCAACGCGGGGAGGGTGAACTGTCGGTAGACGCATGCATCGTCACGGCGCTTGACGGTGTCGTCACTGTTTACTTTGGCTTTTCGAACCCTCAGACAAAGGAGATCACTCTCCCAATAGGTGAGGAGAACAAGTTCACCTCCCCGCCGTTCGAGCGTGGGCAGCCGACAGCTTTCAAACCCGGTATCTTTTATCCGGCGTTTTCCGTACCGATGGATGGCCCGGAACTCACCTGGCATATCGGCCGATCCAACATTCACGTAACTCGCAAAACTGCGACGTGCCCGGATTTTGCACAGCAATGAGATTTCGAGATACTAACCCCCGATTTCTAATCTCGAGGGGCATCGTAGCCGTTGCAGTAGGTCTCATTTTCTTTTCCTGTGTAAGCAATACGTCATCTACTCCTGCCGACGTTCCGGCGCCTTTGGCCGAGGCAGTCGTACGGCTTGTCGTCGGTCAGCATATTCTGAGGCCTTCAATTCCAAGCCCGCTTTGCGTGGCGGGCCTTTCTCCTGAATTGCGCGCGCGACTGTCAGCCGAGCTTGAGTGCCAAATCGAGGACGGACGTACCTGTTCGCGTCACCGCGATCATTGGCGACTGAACATCAAGCACGCCTACGTCGCTGAGGGTGTATGGACGGTAGGGTTTGACGTGACTTATGGCAGCGTGGCGCCGGGCGGTAGTGCTTGCCGCGCTGAGTTTGGGGCGCAAGCCGACAAGCCGGTTCTCAGGGATTGGGGCTGCGGCGCCAGCATCAATTGATATAGAGGAAGTGCGCGTGCGCTGCCGCCGCCCGCCCACCGGCGCGTGCGGCTGGCGCATGCGATATGGCAAGCAGCATCCCGCGGCGTCCCTACGCCGGTCTCAACCGGGTCAGGTTCGAAGGGTTTGATCTCAGGCCGTTACGGCCACCCCCAGGCGTCCTGCTGCGGGGGTCATGGTAGCAGAACGCGCCGGGCAGCTACCGGCGCAATTTCAGAGCCGGGCCCGTCACTTCATGCCGCTCGACACCGGCGAATTGAGGGAGCGTGAAAATGTCGACGAATTGCGCCGCCGCCGCATCGGGCGGAGTACCGAACGCAACCGCGATGGGACCTGTTTCGCTGATGTCGCGAAACTCGAGGCTCTGTCCGCGATAGAGGATCGAATCGACGCCGCGCGACGTTTCGTGAAAATCCATCGTCAGCAGCGGCACGTAAAGTCCGCCGATCCAGACGCCGACGAAGCCGGTTTTTGCGGTCATGTCCGGAACCGTCACGGTGAAACGCCGCACCGGCGCCGGCGGGAGCGTCACAATGAATTCATCGGACGACAGAACCGGCATCGGCAGCACGGTCAGCGGACGATTCGATGACGCATAGACGAAATGTTCGGGTGGCGCATGCGGCATACGCGTCACGAACGTGCCGTCCGGATCGATCGGGACATCCTCTGTGGTCTGGCCTGTCGGTGCGACGAACGTCAACATCCCCTCTCCGGAATGATGTTCGACGCGGCCGCGCAATCCCGCAGGCTCGAACCGGACGAGTGTGCGGCCGTCCGTGAGCGCATTGGGCTGGATCGCCAATCCGCATTGACGCGAGAACGACTTGTGCGTTGCACAGACCTGCACGGGGAAATCGGCCGGGATATCGACGACGAGATCGCCTCGCTCGTCGCTGATGCCGGCGGGATAGTTGTGGCGGCAGGAAAGCGGCGTAATTCCGTCCGGCCCGAATCGCTTCACGATGCACAAACTCACGGCCGCGTCTTTCAATGAACGGTTGCGCGGGTCGGCGACGTGAACGGTCAGGCTTCTTACGCGAAGGTCGATGTCATGAGGACTATTGGCCTTGATCGAATCGTCGGGGTAATGATCGAACCAGCGGTCCGTGCCACAGAGCTCGACGCGGACGTTGTTGCCGAGGGGCGGCGCCGCGAGCGATGCGGTATAGCGACCCGTGTCATCGCTCACCGCCTCGCCGCTGGCGAAGACGACATGCGCGCGGACCGGCGCTCCATTGAGCGTGACGGTCCCGAAAAACTGGAATGGCGTGATCGTCGCCGAAATCGTCTGCTGTTGTCCGGCGATGACGTCGACCGGAAACCGCTGCTCCCTGGTGAGCGGCGCGCGGACCGCGGCGATGTAAGAGCCGGCCGGGACACCATCGAGGCTCACGGCCGAATTTCCCTGAAACAGCACGGACGTTGTCGTCACCGGCTCGCAATGCTGTTCCGTCCCGCATTTCAGGATCGCAACAGCGACTCGCGGCGCATCGGCGGCGGAAACGCCCGCGCAGGTGGCCGGCGGTGTGCTCTCGATTCCGTCGTTCGTCCATTGCACGCGCACGCTTCCGGCGGCGACCATCGGCAATCCTTCACGCGCGACAGTGACCGATCCCGCCACATCGATCGCCCGCTTCACCGGCTTCCACATCATGCCGGTCAGTCGCAATTCCGCCGGTCCCGGTGGGACATCGCGGAAGATGACGAGCGTTTTCGACGCCGGCTCGAATAATGAGAATTGAGGCTTCAGCGTTTTGCCCGCGGCGACGAGCGTGACGTCGGGCGGCAGCATGATGCCGCGCGCCGCGCGGAACGACTCTTTATCCAATTGCAGCCACGCGACGACGTCCGTGGTCTGTTTCCCGCGTGCGAATGCCGGTAAGACAATGCGACTTCCTTCATCGACGGAGACCGCATCGCCGATCGCAACCGGCGCGCCGCCTTCAATGAGCATCGGAAGGAGCGGCATCCCTGCCGGAGCGAGAATCGTGGTCTCGCCGGCGATCAGAGGAATGAACGAGCCGGGTGAGTTGGCCGTCGGCGCGATCCAGAGGCCGAGCGATTGACCGGCCTGGAGCGACTTCGCCGGCACGGTCGCATCGACAATGCCGGCGCGCACGACCGGAATCTCGATCCGCTGATATCCCCGCTCAGGAATCGGCGGTCCGTCATAAATCGTGTAGTCGCGCAATACGCTGACATAGCCGTCCTGATGACGGGCGAAGAAATTGAACGTCCCGGGCGGCAGGTCGATCACCTTATCAGCAGGGAGACAACCCTTTTTGTCAGCGCTGAAGAAAAGGGACAACGCGGTGTTCGTATCGCCTCGATAAAAACAAACCTCGCCGCCTGCTTTGCGCGCGCCCTCGAGCATGACGAGATATTCGCGGCGGTACCCGAAGAGCGGGACCGCCGCGAACAGCAGAATGACGATCGCCAGTCTGCGCGCGAAAAACGATTCAGCAGTTCGGATTGACACAGTCACTGCATCCACCGCCCGTCGCAGGGCTCTTGCAGGAATTGTTCGTGAGTGGCTTGCAACTGACGTTGTCGCAATTGCGGTTGCAATTGCAGCCGCCTTGCGTATAGCCGCCGTCGCCGCTCCAGTCGTCCTGACAGGGATCGCCGCCCTCGCCGCCCCAGCAACCGACTTTCGGTACGGGCAACGGATTCTGGAATTGTGAAATCACCGGAAAATCGCGCGAATTGTCCGCCGCGACGTCGGCGGGCGTGGCCTGGCGATCGGTAATTCTCGATTCGCCCGCCAATGCCGCGGACGTCATCAATACGAACACGCAGAGCGGTATCAGATAACCCTTCATCACTGCTCCTCCTTCGTTGGATCGAACGATTGGAGGAACGGATTTCGCGATTTTCTTGATCAGTAGTCAAGATCCTACCTATGTAATGAAGGATCGACTTTATTGACGCCATTGCAATAAGTCAATAAGTATCGCTTAAGTTACTGCACATGCGCTTTCACGATCCCTACGTGCCGCGCTTCCGAGAAGGTGATGCGAGGCATGAGTGCTGTGTCGGTCTCGTAGAGCGTCTCCAGTGTTTCGATCAGCTTTTCACGCGTCAGATCGTGGCCCGCGCGGCGCAGCGTTTCGACCGCGATCTTGGACGTGGCGAGCGCGCCGATGAGGGTCGGAGAGGTCTGCGTGACGCCGAGCGCGCGCAGCTCTTCGAACGCGGCCGGCTGCACGTCGGAAGGAAGAAGAGGCACGGCGGTACGGACGAACGGGCGCACCTTCTCCGGGATCTCGGCCGGATCGATGACCGACAACACGCCGGGAATCAGCACGGCAGGCGGCGGCTCCATCGCGGAGGCGATCCGCAGGACCTCGCGCTGGAGCGACGCGGGACCGATGACCACGACCGCTTTCCGCGCGGCAGCCTTCGCCGGATCCGTGAGCAGCGTCGACGCGTGCAGCGCGAGCGCGGCGTCGCGGAATGGCGGCGCGTCCTTGTACACGACGGCAGCGTCCGGGAACGCTTCGAACAGCGTCGCCGCCTGTTCGTTCAGGCCGGGAAGCAGATGAAACGACGAACGGGAACGGGGTGGGGTGACGGCGATCGCCGCGATGAGCGGGATCTCGTGGTCCGCCGCGTATGCCTCGAAGCCGTCGGCGCTGCCGATGAGTGTCGGCGCGAGGATCGCGAACGGCCCGAGCCTGTCGAGCTCCGCGGTGGTCGCGCCGAATGCGACGTCGATCCGGCGGTTGAAGACGCCTCCCGATTCATTGAGCTTCGCGAAATACGACTCCACGACTTTTCGCACCGGCTCGGCGCGCTCGCCCGGGAGGAGCACGACGGCGATGCGGATCGCGCTGTCCGTCAGTCCGGGATCGGCGTCGGCGGGGAGCTTGCGCAGATACGCGATCAGGTCGCTCATGTCGCGCTGCGACAGTTGATAGCGAGGCATGACGCTCTGCAGTCGGTTGCCTGCCGGATCGACGCCCATGGCAACGGCACGTTTGAGCGACGACGCGGTGTACGGCGGATGCCGGCGCTCGCCCACCGCGTACGGCGTGATCAGATCGTCCCAGCGCACGCTCGGCGGAGCGACGCCGCTCTCCCGCCGCCCGCGCCCGTCGTAACCGTGGCAGCTCGCGCACGGCACGACCGAGGCCGCGACCTCGAGGTTCTCCTCTCCTATCCGCGCCGTGAGCGGCGCGTCCGACCGGCCATGAAAGAAGATCGCTTTCCCGCGCGCCTCCGACTCGGTGAGCCGCGGTGCCGCCGCCGACGCGGCGACCGAGACCGCGGCGAAGGCGGCGAGGAGCGCCCGCCTCATCGCGTGCTGACGTCCGGCGCGCCCTTGTCGTTCAACACCGAATCGACGACCAGCGCGATCTCGTCCGGCTTCGCCAGGGCGAACGCCTTTTTCCAGAGACCGGTGCGGTCGTTGCCGATGATCATGATGTTGAGGTGCGCCTCACGGCTCTCGGCGTATTGCCCCAGTTTCCGCAGCGCCTGCTCCACCTCGTCCTTGGTGCCGGTCAGCATGACCCACGACGGTCCGGCGTTCTGTTTCGCCGCGTACTCCTTCAATTTCGCCGGCGTGTCGTGCTCCGGATCGACGGTGATGGAGATGAGCGTGAGGTCCTTGCCCAGACGTCCGGCGAAGCGCTCCTGCAGCGCGCCGTACGTGCGGCTCATCACGGGACAGCTTCCCTGGCACGACGTGAAGAACGAATTGAGGACGATCGTGTGTCCCTGCATCAGATCTTCGTAGAGCCGGAGCCTGCGCCCGTTCTGATCGGTAAGCACGATGTCTTTGAAGTATTCGCCCGCGCCGCTCGAGGCCTGCTCCGGTTTCGACACCGAATCGATGAGCGAGAGCAGGGCGGACGGTGCGGCGAGACCGCTGGCCCGCTGCCAGTTGTTGCGGCGCGCATCGCCGGCGAGCACGAGCGGCGTGTGGCTGTTCCGGTCGCCGGTGAAGACACCGAGCGATTTGAGCAATTGATCGATGTCCGCGGTGCGGCCGGTGACGAGCGTCCAGCCGGGACGCGCGCCGAGGCGGCGGCTCCAGGCGGCGAGGCGCTCCGGCGTGTCGGTCGCCGGATCGACGCTCACGGAGATCAGCGAGACCTTGCGGTCGCCGGCCAGCTCCTGCAGTTTGGCGAAGGTCGCGCCCATCGTCGGACAGATGGTGGTGCAACTGGTAAAGATGAAGTTGATGACCACCACGCGGTCCCTGACCAGATCTGAATAGAAATGCCGCGCCGCGCCGCTCTGATCGACGACGGGCGTGTCCGGAATGGTGAGCTGGACCGGTTGCGCAGACGCGGGAAGGACCGAGAGGAGGGCGAGCAGAACGAGCATGGGTCTCATCGCATTGAAGGAGTTGCTCGAAGGCGGCGGATCCCTACCCGCCGACGAATTTTCACACGCCGCCGCGGGAAAACGTCTACCGACCGAGACCGCATGCGAATCGCGCTCGTCATCTCGAGCCTGCAGGGGGGCGGGGCGGAACGGGCGGCCGTCAATCTCGCGAACGGTTGGGCGGCGCGCGGCGACGAGACGTCGATCGTCACGCTGTTCGACCATCCGCCGGCGTATGCGCTCGACGCACGCGTCGCAGTGCGGCGCGCCGCGCGGACGCGGCGAGGCGAGCAGCTCGTCCTCGACGGACTGGCGGCGCCGGTGGTGCGCACTCTTCGCGACGACGCACCGCGCCTGCTCGCGCTCCGCTCCGCGATCCGCGACGTCGACCCCGACGTGGTGATCTCGCACATCGATCTCACCAATCTCCGCACGCTCGCGGCCTCGCGCGGCCTCGACGTTCCGGTCCTGGCCACGGAGCACATCGATCCGCACTTCGCCCACGACCTCGGGCCGTGGAAAAGCGTCCGCCGCGCGCTGTTCCGCGAAGCCAGAGCGGTGGTCGGCATGACCCAGGACGATCTCCGCTGGTTCGCCCGCGAGTGCGGCGCGCGCTGCGTCGCGATCCCGAATCCGGTGCTGCCTGCGAAACCGGCCGCGAGGCGCGCGGCGCCGGCCCGCAACATCATCGCGGCCGGCCGGCTCGAGCCGCAGAAGGGATTCGACCTGCTGCTCCATGCCTTCGCACTCCAAGCGCATCGCGACTGGACGCTGACGATCTTCGGCGAAGGCTCTCTTCGTTCTTCGCTTCAGGACATCGCGGAGCATTTCGGAGTGGCGTCGCGCGTCCGCTTTCCGGGCTTCACGCGCGATCTCGACGCGGCATTCGCGGCGGCCGATCTGTTCGTCCTCCCGTCGCGCTTCGAGGCCTTCCCCAACGTCTTGTGCGAGGCGATGGCGCGCGGCGTGGCGCCGGTGGCCTTCGATTGCGCTCCCGGCGTCCGGACCATCGTGCGCGATCGCGTCGACGGCCGCCTCGTCCCGCCGAACGACGTGCAGGCGCTCGCCGCGACGATGGCCGAACTGATGGACGACGACCGGCAGCGCGTCCGCCTCGCGTCGCGCGCCGCCGAGGTCTCCGAGCGCTTCTCGCTGCAGCGCATCCTCGCCGAATGGGACGCCGTGGCATGAGCCTGCGCGAGCGCTTCGAGCGCGACGGCATCGTCTTCCCGCTTCCGGTGCTCACCGCCGGCGAAGCGGCGCACTACGCCGGCACCGTCGCCTCGCACCTCACCGCGAAGAAAGACGACATTCGCGACCTGCACATGCGATACGACTGGGCGCGCCAGCTCGCCACGCATCCCGCCGTCGCCGCCGCGGCGCGGGAGGTGGCAGGAGGCGAGGTCGCGGTCTGGGGAACGCTGCTGCTGAGCAAGCCGCCGCAGAGCGAGGAGTACGTGCCGTGGCATCAGGACGGCGCGTACCGGACGTTCGAGCCGGACGAGTCGCTCTCGGCGTGGATCGCGCTGAGCGACAGCACGGCCGCGGCGGGATGCATGCGCGTCATCGCCGGCTCGCATCGCGAAGTGCGCCCGCATCGCGAGGGCGAGGATGCGCACAGCGTGCTGCGCGGGAACCGGTACATCGAAGGGGTCGCTGAAGCAGACGCCATCGACGTCGTCCTCCGCCCCGGCGAGATGTCGATCCATCATCTCTTCCTCGTGCACGGCTCGCGGGTGAACCGCGCAACGCATGCGCGGACCGGATTCATCGTCCGCTTCCTCCGCGCCGGCACGGCGTGGAACGGGCCGCTCCTGCGCGTGCGAGGCGGCGCCTGATGCGCGTGTTGATGACGGGCAGTCATCCGTATCCTCTGCCGGCGATCGGAACGGGACGCAATCCGAAGCCGTTGCCGTCGGCGGCGGGACAGCGCGTGCACGACACCATCGCGAAAGGGCTGGCGAAGCTCGGCCACGACGTCCGCTATTTCCTCACCGGCGAGCTCACCGGCCCACCTCCCGCGGGCGTGACGATCGTCGATCGGATGACCGATGCGGACATCTTCCACATCACCGTGCCGCGCGATGAGCAACGGCTGCGCGAGTGGAACGGGCCGTGGGTGGCCACCTGTCACGTCGACCTCCGAACGCGCGGAGGCGTGTTGCCGGAGGCCGCCGACCAGTGGATCTTCGTCTCCCGCGCGCTCGCGGCGTCGCATGGAAAAGAGCGATGGGTCCTCAACGGGATCGATCCGGACGACTACCTCTACTCCGAGCAGAAGGGCGACTATCTCCTCTTCCTCGCCTCGATCGAATGGGCGCTGCGAAAAGGGCTCGATCTCGCGCTCGCCGCCGCGCGCGAAGCGGGCGTGCGCATCGTGGTCGCGGGGACGGGACGGACCGCGGAGCAGGTGGAGCTCGCGGCCAGCCTGTGCACGTCGTTCGGCGCCGAATACGCCGGCGACGTGCAGGGCGAGGAGAAGGCGCGGCTGCTGGCGCATGCGCGCGCGCTGATCCTGCCGACCCGTATCAACGACGCGTGCCCGCTCTCGATCGCCGAGGCGCTGGCCTCGGGGACGCCGGTCATCGCCAGCGCGAACGGCGGTTGTCCCGAGCTCGTCAGCAGCGACGTCGGCTTCATCTGCCAGCGGTTCGAGGACTACGTCCGCGCCATCCGCGAGGCCGGTTCGATCGCGCCGGCGGCCTGCCGGGCGAAGGCGATGTCGGAGCTGCATTACCTGCGGATGGCTCGCGACTACGTCCGGGAGTACGAAAACGAGCTGGTGCGATTCACAAGCGCGCCTTCCCGATCGTCATCCATGTGACGGAATCCCCACCAACCGGTCGAAGGAGACACGAATGCGCGCTCGCACCCGGTTCATGGTCCTCTCTTCGTTCGTTTCACTCGTCATTGCCTGGATGGCCGGTGCCCAGCCGGTGGCGTCGCCGTGCGGAACGACGCTGAAAGCGGACGTCGTGGCAATCGACCAGGCGTTCTATAACAACCGCATCGGCGCGTTTCAGTCGGGCGGAATGATCTTCGCCCTGCGAAGCGACATCGTTCCGATCGACACGTCGCGGCCGCTCTCCGCGGGGAACGTGATGCTCCGGGCGTCGAAGCGTCCCCGCCCGCTCGTCCTCCGCGTGAACGAAGGGGACTGCCTGCAGATCACGTTCGAGAACCTGCTGCGCGACGTCCCGTCGATCGCCGATCCGGCGCGCTATCCGATCACCAGCACGACCGGGCCGTACAAGCCGAACGAGAACGCGAACGTGCCGGCCTACAAGCCGTCCGGCGACACGACCGCGGCGAACATGAACGGAGCGACGACGCAGCCGGCCACGCGCATGGCAGGCGTGCACGTGATGGGGATGAACCTCCTCTCCGCCACCGACGGCACCGGCGCGCCGGTGGAAGGGATCCGCAGCGACGGCTCCTGGGTCGGCTCGATCGACGTGTTCAACAGCGCGGGACGCGGAGGCCTGATCCCTCCCTCCACCGCGACGAATCCGTCGAAGATCACCTACCTGCTCTACGCGCCGGCGCAGGGCTCCTACCTTCTCTACAGCACGGCGGCGACGAACGGCCTCGGGCCGAACCTCGTCGGCGGACAGTTGTCGCAGGGCCTCTTCGGCGCGGTCACGGTGCACCCGAAGAAGAGCGAGTTCTATCGCAGCCAGGTCACGCAGGCCGACATGATGGCCGCGACCGTTCGGGCCACGAACGCGAACGTCGTGAAGGGACCGCCGGGCGCGACGGTCAAATTCCGCGGCCAGTCGTTCCCGGTCTGGATCTACAAGCCGACCGCCGGCACGAGGGTGATCCTGATCGACGATCTGGGAAACCCGGGCGGCGTCGGCAGCATGGTCCACACCACGAACGGCCAGCCGGTGCTCGACTACGGCGCGAAGCGGACGGACGGCACGCCGATCCTGCGCATGACCGACGATCAGGGGCGGCTCGTCTCGAGCGACCTCACGGCGGTCATCACCGGACCGAACGCCGGTCCGCTCGCGGCGCCGCAGCCGGGCAACAAGTCGATCTATCCCGATTCGCAGGAGCCGTACCGCGAGTTCGTCCTGCTCTATCACGACGATTTCGTGACCACGCAGGCCTTCCCCGAATTCAACGACGCGACGAATCCGGTCTCCGCGACGCTCTCCGGCGGCCGCGACTTCTTCGCCATCAACTACGGCATCGGAGGCATCGGTCCGGAGATCCTCGCCAACCGGCTCGGCGTCGGCGCGATGTGGCAGTGCGCCACCTGCCGGTTCGAGGAGTTCTTCCTCAGCTCCTGGACGAATGGCGATCCCGCCCAGGTCGTCGACGTACCGGCCAACGCGCAGCAGTGCAGCGGCGCGAACTGCACGCTGAAGACCGGTCCCAAGGCGACGATGGCCTACTACCCCGACGATCCGTCGAACGTCTACCACTCCTACATGAGCGATCACGTGAAGTTCCAGGTGCTGCACGCCGGCACGAACATCACGCACGTGCATCACCTCCACGCGCACCAGTGGTTGCACACCGAGGCCTCGGATACGAGCGCGTATCGCGACAGCCAGATGATCAGCCCCGGCATCGCGTACACCATGAACCACGTCTACGACGGCAGCGGCAACCGCAACAAGACCGTCGGCGACGCGATCTTCCACTGCCATTTCTATCCGCACTTCGCGGAAGGCATGTGGTCGCTCTGGCGCGTGCACGACACGTTCGAGGAAGGGACGCAGATCGGCGCCGACGGCAAGGTGGTGACCGGTCCGAACGTCTGGAACCGCGCGCTGCCGGACGGCGAGATCGCCGGCGGCACGCCGACGCCCGCGCTCGTGCCGCTCCCGACGATCGCCATGGCTCCGATGCCCGCGCGCGTGCGGATGAAACCGGTGACGATCACGCGCAACGGCAATCCGCTCACGGTCGGCTACATGACGGAAGTGAATCCGGCCGACACCGACACCAACGGCAAGCCGCTCAACGCCGGCTATCCGTTCTTCATCCCCGGCATCGCCGGCCAGCGCGCGCCGCATCCGCCGCTCGACTTCGCGGTCGACACCGACTCGCACGGCCAGAAGGTCACGCTCGACGGAGGACTGCCGCGCTCGCTCGGCGTCTACGATCCCGACCCGTACCAGCAGGAGACGCGCTGGGACTTCACGAAAGAAAACAGTGAGCTGACCGCGGTGCAACTGGCCGAGGACGGAGAACCGAACGAGAAGGTGGCGATGGCCACGCATGCCGTGCGGAACCATCCCTCCTTCACGCCGGAAGGAAAGCCTGCCTCCTTTGTGCTCAACGGCCGCCCGCCGGCGCAGGGAGCTCCGTACGCCGATCCGGCCGTCAACTCGGACGGCACGCCGGTCTGCAACGACCCGAAGCCGGGCGAGGTGCTCGATCCCGAGGGCAAGCAGCCGTGCCTCATCCGCTACAAGGCGGCCGACATCCAGATGGATGCGGTGATCAACAAGAGGGGCTGGCACTATCCGCAGACGCGGCTCATCACGCTGTGGGGCGACGTGCAGTCGACTATCGACAACAAGCGGATGCCGCAGCCGTTCTTCTTCCGCGCCAACAGCCGCCAGGTCATCGAGTACTGGCTGGCGAACCTGGTCCCGAATTTCTACGAGCTCGACGACTTCCAGGTCCGCACGCCGACCGACATCATCGGCCAGCACATCCACCTGGTGAAGTTCGACGTCACCTCGTCCGACGGCGCGGCGAACGGCTACAACTACGAGGACGGCACGCTGAGTCCGGACGAGGTCCGGGACCAGATCGCAAACATCAACAAGGTCAACGGGCTGTTCACGAAGATCACGATGGGAGCGAACGGCTTCCAGATCGGCGGCGCGCAGTCGAAGCTGACGGCGAAGCCGATCCCGTACTTCGGCAACGGACACAACGACGAGTGGCTCGGGGCTCAGGCCACGGTGCAGCGGTGGTACGCCGATCCGCAGATCCAGGCGCAGGAAGACCGCACGCTGCGCACGGTCTTCACGCACGACCACTTCGGTCCGTCCACGCATCAGCAGACCGGCCTCTACGCCGGCCTGCTCGTGGAGCCGACGCAATCCCAGTGGTTCGACCCCGAGACCGGCACGCGGCTCGGCTCGAACCAGAACCGCCCGCTCGGCGCGAACGGCCGGCCGCCGATGGACGGCGGACCGACGCTCTGGCAGGCGAACATCGTCGTCCCGGCATCCGATCCGTCGACGAAGAACTACCGCGAGTTCGCCATCGAGTTCGCGGACCGGCAGCTCGCCTATCTGCCCGGAAGCGTCACGTCGTCGACGCCGTACGTGAAGGGCCACACCGCGAACTACCGCGGCTGGTCCGATCCGTCGTACGCCGTCAGCGCGCCTTCGCGTCCGGGCGGTCAGGCGGGACAGGTTCCGCCTCCCTGGCCGCAGCTCGTGACGACGACGCAATCGGTCGGGAGCTACTCGGTCAACTACCGCAACGAGCCGCTGCCGTATCGCGTCGCGCCAGGCGCCTCCGCGAGCGCCTCCGATCTCGCGTCGGTGTTCATGTCGATCAAGCGCAACGATCCGCTGCTGAACGTACAGCCGGTGGCCGGCACGTCGATCGTCCCGTCGAATCCGGCGTATCCGTTCAAGTATCCGCAGCCGTTCACCGGCGCGGGCGGAACCGATCCGTACACGCCGCTGCTGCGCGCGTACGAAGGTGACAACGTTCAGATCCGGACGCTGGTCGGCGCGCACATGGTGCCGCACAGCTTCACCATCCACGGCACGAACTGGCTCTTCGAGCCGAAGGACCTCAACTCCGGCTTCCGCGGCACGCAGCCGATGGGCATCTCCGAGCATTACGAGATGCTCTTCCACGTGCCGAACACCGGCACGGCGACGGCGGCCGACTACCTCTACTCGACGAGCTCCGACACCAACGGCCTGACGAACGGGAACTGGGGTCTGCTCCGCGCCTACTCCGCCGCTGCGCCGCTGCCCGACCTGAAGCCGATCCCGGGCGGCGCCGCCGCGCCGGTGAAGAATCCGAGCGATTGCACGTCGTGGAGCGGCGTGCCGCAGCGGACGTTCAACGTGCAGGCGATGCGCGTCGCCGATTACGACAACAAGTTCCCGCTTTACTACAACACCCGCGGGATGGCGGGAGCGAACGGCGGCCAGCAACTGGTCGATCCGAACGCCATCATCTACGTCCTGGCCGGATCGGCGCCGAAGCAGCATCGCATCGAGCCGCTCGTGCTGCGCGCGAACGCGGGCGACTGCATCACGATCAACCTGCAGAACGCCTTCTCCAACGCGGCGCCGCCGGGACAGACGACGCTGGCCAACGCGACGTTCACGCTGCCGATCACGATCACGGCATCGGCGAGCGACATCACGTCGATGATGCAGCTCCTCAACATCAACACGTACAACACGCAGTTCCAGACGCTGTTCAACGCCAACCCCTGGGGCTTCCAACTGCCGGCCGATCCGACGCAGACGACGGTCACGAACACGCTGAACAACAAGCTCTGGACGATCGCGATGAACAACAGCGCGGGCCCGCGCAACTTCGTGGTCTCGGCCACGAACAGCACGACGCTCAGCGTGGCCGCGCAGATCCCGTTGTCGACGTCGTCGAACGCCGGCCTGCACGCGCAACTGCTGGCGTACGACGTCACCAGCGCCGAGGGACTGAACGTCGGCAACAACCCGGCGCAGACCGCGACGCCTGGAAACAAGACGAAGTACGTCTGGTACGCGGGGCGGATCGAGAACGGCACCCCGACGCCGGTCGAATTCGGCTCGGTGAACCTCACCCCGGCCGATCCGCTGCGCCAGCATCCGTATGGACTCCTCGGCGCGTTGATCGTCGAGCCGCAGCACGCGACGTGGAAGGAAGACTCGAACAGCAGCGTCTCCGCGCTGGTGACGGACGGCGCCACGCGCTTCCGTGAATTCGTCACCGTCGTGCAGGACGACATCGCCTCGATGCAGATGACGTCGGCCGGCGCGGGAACGAAAGCGGGACTCACCATCTCCGGCGGCTCGACGTCGGGCTCGACCCCGGCCCCGGCGTGGCTCGTCGGCGGGCAGGCGGTGCCGAACAACGCGACCTACGTGATCACGCCGGGCGAGGTGGTGCAGTTCACGATCGCCAGCGGCAAGCACGGCGTCGCGTTCGCGACCGAGGCCGCGGCGCGGGCCTTCTTCGACATCGCGCAACCGGGCAGTGCCTTCGCCGATCGGCCCGTGCCTCCCGGCAGCGGCACGCAGATGTGGGCCACCGCGCCGACCCAGTGTCCGCAGGTCTTCGCCACGCTTCATGCGCGCGCGCCCGTCGGCTCGAAGCTGCCGTTCGAGTGCAGCCAGCACGGCACGGCGATGGCCGGCACGTTCATCATCGACAACACCAAGCCCGACCTGACGATCGCCGGCCAGAACAACAGCACCGGCGGGCATCAGTGGGCGCTCAACGGCGTGCTGCAGGCGAACAACTCGACGTACAAGGTGAAGCCGGGCCAGATCGTCCGCTTCGAAGTCGGCAGCGGATTCCACGGCATGAACCTCCTCGCCACGCAGGCCGTCGTCGCCGCGTTCTTCGACGTCCTGCCGGCCAGCCAGACGCTCGGCCCGACCGGCGTGAACAACGGCTATGGCACGCCCGGCATGGGCGCGCCGATGGTCATGGCCACGCTGCGGGTGAAGAACGTGGCGAACGGCACGCAGCTCCCGTTCGAATGCACGATCCACACGACGAACATGGCGGGGACGTTCGTGGTCGACACCACGCCGTCCGGCGCCACGCACACGCTGTCGGGCTCCATCCCCTCCGGCGTCGGTCCGTCGTGGATGTTCGACGGCACCGTGCAGCCGAACGACGCGCATTACGCGCTCAAGGCGGGCGACACGCTCACCGTCAACATCTCCAACGGCACGCACGGCCTCACGCTGCTGCAGTCGGCCGATCTGGCGAAGTACTTCACCGTCGTCAGCGGCTCCTTCGTGCCGCAGACGAAGTTCGGCACGAACGCGGTGGGGACGAACCCGCAGTCGAGCGGCACCATCGCCGTGCTCACCGTGAAGAGCGGCGTGAACGGCTCGGCCCCGTTCCTCTGCACGCAGCACGGCACGATGATGGCCGGCACGTTCGACATCGGGACGGCCACGGGCGGCCACACACTGTCGGGCGCGATCTCCGGCGGACCGACCTGGATGTACGACGGCGCGGTGAAGCCGAACAACTCGAGCTACGCGCTCGCGCCGGGCGACACGCTGACGGTCAACATCCAGAACGGCACGCACGGCCTCACGCTCCTGCACGACGCCGATCTCTCGAAGTTCTTCACCGTCGTCACCGGCACGTTCGTCGCGCAGACGAAGTTCGGCGCGGATGCCGTCGGCACGAACCCGCAGTCGAGCGGCACGATCGCGGTGCTGAAGGTCAACACCGGCGTAAACGGCTCGGTGCCGTTCCTCTGCACGCAGCACGGCACGATGATGGCCGGCACGTTCGTCATCGGAAAGCCGGCGGCCAACCAGACGCTCTCCGGCGATCTCGCCCCCGGTCCGGTCTGGTCGTACAACGGCACGGTCATGCCGAACAACGCGAGCTACACGCTGAGCCCGGGCGACACGCTGACCGTGAACATCAAGACCGGCACGCACGGACTCACCTTCCTCAACGGCGCCGACCTCGGCACGTTCTTCACCGTCGTCTCCGGCACGTTCAAGCCGCAGGCGAAGTTCGGCGCCACGGCGCTCGGCACCGACCCGCAGAACAGCGGCACCGTCGCCGTCCTGCAGGTGAAGGCGGGGGCCAGCGGCAGCGCGAACTTCCTCTGCACGCAGCACGGCGCGATGATGGCCGGCACCTTCGTGTTCGGCGATGCGCCGGCGCCGCCGACCGGACTGAAGCCGACGCCGGGCGGCTTCACCTACGCTCTCAACTACAAGACCGAGCCGCTGCAGTATCGCTTCGCCGGCGGCAGCGCGGTGCTCGACAACTTCGATCCCTGCGGCTCGCTTTCACCGCTCGGCATCTCGCGCCTGGCGTCGAACACGCTGACGCTTTCCGATCCGCAGACGCCGGTGTTCGTCGCTTCGGCCGGCATGCCGGCGCGCATGCGCATGCTCCATCCGGGCGGCCTGAGCGAGGAAGTGCTGACCCTGCACGGCCACAACTGGCAGGAGGAGCCGTACGCGAATTCGTCGACCACCATCGGCTCGAATCCGACGTCGAATCACACCGGCTCGCGCGATGCGTTCGGTCCGAACGTCTCGTGGGATCTCGTCCTCGACAGCGCCGGCGGCGTGCAGAAGACGCCGGGCGACTACTTCTTCCGCACCTTCATCGGCAACGACTTCCAGTTCGGTCTGTGGGGCATCCTCCGCGTCTCGCAGCCGGGCCGCGACGCGGTGACGGTGACGAACTTCCCCGAGCCGGGAAAGATGAACACCCCGATCACCGGCGCGATGATCTCGGGCGTCAACAGCGTCAATCCCGACAACGGTCAAATGGCCGATTTCGTCCGCATCGAGAGCGGCGCGATCAATACCCGCGTTCCGGTCGACACGCTCAGCGGCCAGTGGTCGCTGGTCAACAAAGACCTCAAGCCGCCGGTGAAGGTCACGTCGCTCAAGTGCACCGATCCGACCTGCTCCACGCCGCAGACGTGGGGGAGCGTGACGGCGACCGGCTACATCCAGGTCATCGCCCAGAACGCGCTCCCGGTCGGCACAGATACGATCGACACTTCGGTCGTCGAGCGCTTCAAGCCGCTCGCCGAACAGACCACGGGCGAGCCGCGCTCGCACGAAGGACAGTTCGCCCCGGTGGTCAACCCCGGCAGCCAGATCCAGGAGGAACACCAGCACAATCCATGATCCCGAAACCGATCCTCATCCTCACGGCCGTCCTCGCGCTCGCCCCCGCCGCGAGCGCGAGCGACGGCCCGGTGGTCCGGACCACCACGACCCGGGGAGGCATCTCCGTGACGATGACGGTCGATCGCGTGGCGCCGTCGAAGGACGCGCCGGCGTTGCGCGAAGGGGACGACGTGATCGTGCGCTTCGAGGTGCGCGACACCGTCTCCGGCGCGCCGATCCGCGGTTCGCGTCCCGGCGCATGGATGGATTCGACGTCCCGCGCCAATCGGCCGGAGAGCTGCTCCGAGCGGGTCCGCGCATACGCCGGCAGCAGCCTCTTCGACCGCGCGGAGATCGACCTCAACACGTTTTTCGTCGCCGCGATGAATGACGACGCGACGATCACGGTCGTCGATCCGCTGTTCAATTTCGGAGGGACGAATCTGCTGGCGATGATCCCGCTCGCCTCGCCGGCCGAGGACTGGGCCCTGAGCAGGGACGAGGGACGCATCTTCGTCTCGATGCCGAAGGCGAAGCAGCTCGCCGAGATCGAGACGAAGAGCTGGAAGGTCGTCCGCTCGCTGCCGCTTACCGCGCCGCCGTCGCGACTCGTGCTGCAGCCCGACGGCGCCTATCTCTGGGCCGCGCTGCCCGACGGCGTGGCGGTGATCCGCACGCGCGACTTCACCGTCGCGGCGACGATCCGGACCGGCACCTCGCCGCGCGACGTCGCGTTCACCGCGAACAACCGCTACGCCCTCGTGGCGAACGGCGGCAGCGGCACCGTGTCGGTGATCGACGTCTGGACGCTGAAGAAATCGGCCGACATCGCCGCCGGCGCAGAGCCGGTCTCGATCGCCTGGTCGCCGCTCGCTTCGACCGCGTGGGTGGCGGGCAGCGACGGCACGATCACGATCATCGGCGGCCGGAAACCGGCCTTGCTGCACCGCATCGCCGCGGACGAAGGCCTCGTGCAGGCGCGGACGTCGCCGGACGGACGGCTGGTGCTCTTCGCGAGCCCGAAAACGAAGTCGGTGCTGATCGGCGACACCTCGAAGAATCGCGTCGTGCAGAAGGCGAACGTGCCGGGCGAGCCGGACGAGATCGCGTTCTCGCCGAAGCTCGCGTACATCCGCCTGCGCGACAGCGGCGACGTGCAGATGCTCACGCTCGCAGGCCTCGGTCAGGAGAACGCGCCGGCCGGCGTCGCCGATTTTCCCGGCGGACAGCGGCCGTTCGGAGCCGGCGCCGCATCCCGCGCCGCGACGATCGTGCAGGCCGCCGACGAGGACGCGATGCTCATCGCCAACCCGGCCGACAAGGCGATCTACTACTACAGCGAGGGGATGGCCGCGCCGATGGGCCACTTCACGAATTTCGACCGCCAGCCGCGCGCCGCGCTGGTGATCGATCGCTCGCTGCGGGAGCGCGGGCCCGGCGTCTACGAGACGTCGCGGCACATCGACCACGCCGGGACGTACGACGTCGCGTTCCTGCTCGATTCGCCGCGGCTGACCACCTGCCAGGAAGTGACGTTCGCCGCCGATCCGGCGCGGCCGCACGTGGTTCAGCCGAAAGTCGATGTGACGCTCGACTCGGCCGTGGACGCGATCCATCCGGGCGAGAAGACCTCGCTCCGTTTCCGCGTCGGCCGCGACGGCGCGCCGCTGCGAAGCGTGGCGGACGGCACGGTGCTGATCTTCGCGCCGGGCGTGTGGCAGGCGAGACTCGAGCCGCGGCCGGCCGGCGACGGTACGTTCGTCGTCGAGTTCACGCCGCCCGCCTCGGGCGTCTATTCGGCCTATCTCGCCGCGCCGTCGCTCGGCCTCCCGTTCACCTGGTTCGGCACGCTGCGCGCGCAATGAGCGACGTCATCCGGTCGCTCTGGATCGGTCCTGCTCTCAGCGCGATGGAGCAGCGTTGCATCGCGTCGTTCCTCGACCACGGCCATCCGTTCGAGCTCTTCGTGTACGACCATGTCGCGGGCGTGCCGGCCGGCGTGCAGTTGCGCGATGCGCGCGAGATCGTTCCGCCGTCGCGCATCTTCCGGTACCGCGAGCATGAAAGCGTGTCCGGCTTCTCGAATCTGTTCCGCTACAAGCTGCTCTTCGAGCGCGGCGGCTGGTGGGCCGATACGGACGTGGTCTGCCTGCAACCGTTCGACTTCGGCCGCGAGCACGTCTTCGCCAGCGAGCACTTCCACGGGGAAAGGGTCGTGACGTCGTGCGTCCTCCGCGCCCCCTCGGGCTCCGCCGTCATGCGCGACGCGTGGGAGACGTGCGAAGCGCGCGACCCCGCGTCGCTCGCCTGGGGCGAGACCGGGCCGAAGCTCTGCGCGCGGCTGGTGCAGACCTTCGCCCTCGACGCATGCGTCGAAGCACCGGAAGTCTTCTGTCCCGTCCCGTGGTGGGAATGGCGCTCCTTCCTCGACGACGACTGGACGCGGCGGATCGCGCCGCGGACGCGCGCCGTGCATCTCTGGAACGAGATGTGGCGGCGGAACGGCGCGGCAAAGGATCCGCTGCCGCCCGGCTTGGACTCAATTCACGAATGTTCCTTTTACACGCTTCGACCGGAGAAAATACGGAACCCAAATCGCGCACACAACTCCGGTTCGCACAAATGAAATGCGTTTCGCCGAATCATTTTGCATCGCCAAAAACGGGATCTTCCGGGAAAGAACGTAATCCACAGAAACGAGCGCAAAGGCGATGAACAGGTACGCAATCATCGCCTTCGGAAAAAACCGGAGTCTCTTGAAGAGAAGGTCGAGCAACATTGCTTCGATAGTTATGCAGAACGAATTCATCATCCATTCAAAAATGATGAGCGGAGCCCAAAGTGGATGATATGAAGATGCGCCTGGCGTAGTGAGAATCGGCCACGTCCGACTTGTCAAAAACGTGAGGAGACCCGTGAAGATGAAGCCAGTGTGCAGCAAAAGTGAAAGACATAGACCGATCGCTACGAGAACGAGCCATCCTCCGATCCTGCTGTACTTCCAGTTCTCGGGCTGAACTTCAGACGCTGCCGATGGAACGCCAGACATATGTGAGCCTAAACCTACACAACTGATCGTGTACTCACCGGATACACTGCTGCGCCTACCAGAAAATTACCACGGGGTGTAACTTGATCAACAAGTTCAGTCTCATCCTGTTAGCAATAGCGGCCGTGTGTGGTGGCGCAACCAAAGCGTCCGGCGACATTGTAAATGGTGTCGCCATTCCTGGTCAGGTCGCTCCTCCGTCGCAACCATCGCCAAGTGTAACTACACCACCGCCGCCCGGCGCTACAGTCATTAACTTCGACGATCGCACGGCACCGTGCTTGTTTGTAAATACGCCACCGCTGACTACAGAGTACTCGGCACTCGGCGTGCTATTTAGCGGACCAGAAGTAGGAGGCGGAGGCGCCGTTCTGAACGAGTGCGCAAACTTCACCGTCACTTCTTACAGCTCGCCAAACTTTCTCGCATTCAACAAGGCGGCGATACTTCAGACGGGAAAAGTCCCGGCGGGCCCTGAGACGATCACATTTGCGAATCCCGCATCTTTCGTTCAACTAAATGCTGGTCATAGCTCTGGCGGCCTGGTCACCTTGACATGTTTCAGCGGAACGTCGCCGGTGGGTAGTAACTCGCTCACCGCGACCACCGCGCTAACAACCTTGGCGGTCCAAGGCCAAAACATGACGAGGTGTGTCCTTACGTTCGATGGCGATACTCTTGTAGTCGACGACCTTGCCGTTCAGTTTGCTCCATCGATTCCCGTCCCCACATTAGATGCATGGATGCTGATCGCATTCGTAGGTGTCGTTGGCGTCTTAGGACTATCACGGTTAAGAAATTAGCATTCGGCATCGAATCTAGATCGGAGAATCGCAACTCCGACTTGTGCAGCGCGTCCCTCGACGCTCACGCGCAATAGAACGGAGCGAGATCCGCCAGCACGTCGCGATACTCCATCCCGGCGTGAATGAACTCCTCGGCCACGGCAGCGGAATGTCCGCGTAGCCGCGCGCGGACCGCGCGCTGCCAGGCGGAGGGAGTTTTGCCGTCGATCAGCTCGCGCGCGCATGCCTCCCACAGCAGCATCCGCTCGACGTACTTCGGCCGGAACATCGCCCGTACGCGCGGCTCGTCGCGCATCGCCCGCCGCGTGGTGCGGAACGCTTCGACCGCGGCGTCGATGAAGCGCGTGCGCCGCGCGGCGGCCAGCGCCGGCTCGATGCGGTAGATCGCGTCGAGCATGCCGAGGGAGCCGGGGAACGTACGATGCTTCTGCCGGCCGCCGACGAGATGCGCGCGGTCGCGCAGCGTCCCGCTGAGCAGCCATTCGGCGCTCAGCTCTGTTTTCGTGAAGCCGTCCACGGCGTCGTGATCCATCGAGATGACGGCGACACGCCACGCACCGCCGCGCCACACCTTTCGCAGCCCGACGTTCCGCGCGACGAACGACTCTCCTTCGCTGTTCGCCCCCGCGGCGACGAGCGTCCCCCACAACTTCGCCAGCGTCAGCACGGCGTCGAGATGCGCGGCATCCGCCGCCGCGCGGTTGGCCGCGAATGCCGCGCTCACCGAGTCGCCGCGCACCGGCGCGTACGGCTCGAGGATCTCCTCGAGCAACGGCCCGGCCTCCGGTCCGTCCTCCTGCAGCGTCGCGTGCAGACGATCGAGGCGGAACGACGACGTGCCGATGACGAGCGATTGATGCGGCGTGGTCGTAAGCAGGAAGAGGCCGACCGGATCGTCGCGCAACTGGTCGAAGAGCCGGCGCGGCGCGAGCTGCGCGTTGACGCGCGGCAGCTCGCTCCCGATGCCGGTGAAATAGTCGATGACCGTCTCCTCCCCTCCCCGCACGGGCACGGTGAGGATCATCGTGCGCGTCACCACTCTCGAGACCGGCGGCTCCTCGTGATGAACGGCGCGATAGAGGCGCGCGATGGCCGCGGCGCCGCGCGTCTCCCACGTGAGGTAATCGCCCATCGCTCCACCCCACAGGTGATGGTGCCGCGGGACGAGCTTGCCGTCCGCGTCGTGCAGCCGGACGTCGAGCGGACGCGGACCGCGAAGTCCGGCGCGCTTGATCTCGATCTCCAGATCGCTCCCCGGCGGCTTCACGACCAATGCGACCGTGCCCTCCGGATATTCGACGAGCGCGTTGCTCGCGCACGGCGTGCGGTCACCGACCCAGAGCACGCGTCCGCCGTCGGCGAGGCGGCGGATGATCTGCCGTTCGTACGCCGGCAGCCGCCGCATCGTCTCCGCGATCTCCGCACCGATGAAGCCGCGCGCGAGCTCGTGCGCGCCGGAGATGCCGGTGCTCACGCGGACGCGGCGCACGATCTCGCTCACGACCTCGGCCGGCGTGAAGAACCAGCGCGCGAGCATGACGGTCGTCTCGCTGTCGATGCGGCGGATCAAGGCGCGCAGGACGCGAGCCGGCGTCTTCCATCCGCGGATCGAGGCATGCAGCGCTTCGAATCGCGCCACTTTCCGCTGCAGCTCGCCGAGCACGCACGGTTCGCCGAGGACGCGCGCCAGCTCGTCCCCGTCATCCGGCGCGGCGAGCCGGACCTGCAGCTCGAGCAGCACGCACGCGAGGAGGCGCAGCTCGCGCGGGTTGCCGCGCTCCCGCGCCAGGCCGCCGAGCATGCGCACGAGCGGCCGGTCGAAGGAGCGGGCGCCGAGGGCCGCGGCGATCGCTCGCTCCGCGGCCGCCGCATGCGATGACAGCTCCGCCGCGATCACCGCGCGCAATGCACCGGAGAGCGGCCGGCCGCGACTCACTCGCGATCAGCGCTTCTTCTTGCCGGAACGGGACGAACCGCTCTTCCCGCCGGCGGTTTTGCCGGTGTTGGTCCGCTTGCCGGCCACGGTCTTGCCGGCCGGGAGTCGCTTGCCGCCGGTCGTCTTGCGGAAAGAGGTCTTCCCTTTTCCCTTTCCTTTGCCTTTGCCTTTCCCGCCTCCGCCACCCTTGATGGCGTTGCCGAGCGCCAGCCAGAGAGCCTGAGCGGAGAAGCGGCTGATCGTGACGGTCAGAGTCACGGTTCCGGAAGGGGGCGGTTGTGTCGCCATGAGGGACCTCCTCTTTCTTCATAGACGGTGGCAGCGGGCTCGTTGTGAATCGGTGCATACGGCCGGCGGGCCCGGATCGACGCCGCCGTACGCCGCATCTCCTCCGGCCGCGTGGCACCGGCCGCGTGCGGGTTGGTGCGGTTGTAGATCATCAGCACGTCGGGGATGTGCCGCGCGCGCCGCGTCGTCGCCATCTCCAGCATCGGGAGCATGTAGGCCTGATCCTCGACCAGACGGAAATAGCGGCCTTCGTCGTCGCGGAGATCGCGGTCGTCGATCCGCTGGAAAAGCCAGCGCCGGAACGTCCGCAGCGCCGTGCCGCGCCATTCGAAAACGCGGAAGCCCGAAGTGCCGTCGGGATACGCGGGCCAGCGCCCCTGATTCCCGTGCGGCACGTTCGACGCCCAACTGCCGTACGTCAGCCACGTCTCCTGCCGCGCGTAGGTGCGGGCGACGACGTCGAGCGCCGACTCCGTGGCCAGCCAGTCATCCGCGTCGAGGATAACGATGACGTCGTCGGGATCGCCGCCCGGCCGGCGCACGGCACGCACGACGTTCTCCATCGCGAAGGCCCGCTCCTCGTTCCGCACGATGTGAAACCGCGGATCGCCGTCCGCCGCCGCGACCGCGCGCTCGTACGCGTCGTCGCCGCACGGATCGATCGTGACGAACGCCTCCCACTCCGTGCACGACTGCGCGCGCAGCGAGGCGATCGCGCGTGCGACGTACGGCGCGCACGCGCCGCCGTTCATCACGATCGTGAAGCGCACGGTCACGGAACGGCCACCGAGGTGACCTGCTCCGCCGCCTCCCGCTCGCGGACGCGCGGAATGATCTCGCGCCCGAACCAGAGCATCTCGTCCATCTTCGGCCAGCCGGAGAGAATGAACTGCGTCACGCCCGCGCGACGGTATTCCATCAGCTCCTCGGCGACGTCATCGGGCGAGCCGACGAGGGCCATGGTCGGCGCGCCATGCGTCCGCACCAGTCCAGTCCAGATGTTCGGGGTCAGCCACTCCGTTTCCGCCAGCGCGTGCGTCGTCCGCATGGCGACCGAGTCGCTCGCGCTGACGAACGTCCCCTCGGCCGAGCGATCGTCGATTGCCCCGGCCGACCGCGCCACGATCTCCCGCGCCGCGTGCAGCGACTCCTCGCGCGTCCGACGCGAGACGACCGACATGCGGATGCCGATCGAGCGTCCCGCGGCGAGCACGGCGCCGGTCTTCGCCGCGATCCGCGACGGCGCGTCGGCCATCATCATCCAGCACGATCCCTGGGAGAGCGCCACGCGCTGCGCGCCGTCGGAGTTGCCGGCGATGTAGAGCTCCGGTCCACGCGCGCCGTCGGCCGAGACGTACGGCGTGCTCAGCTTCCCGCGCTCCAGCCGATAGTGCCTCCCCTCGAACGTCACCTCGCCGTCGCCGTACCAGAAGCGGTTGCAGACGTCGAGGAACTCCTCGGTGCGGTCGTAGCGCTCGTCATGCGCCAGGTAGTCGCCGTAATACCGCTGCTCTTCCGGCGACGAGCCCGCGACGACGTTGACCGCCACGCGGCCGTTCAGCAGCGCCGAGAGCGTGTTGAGCTGCTGCACGAACGTCGTCGGGCACATCAATCCGGAGCGATACGCGATGATGAATTTGATCCGCGTCGCGCGCATGCCGACCGCCGCCGCGAGAAGGATGGAGTCGGGCTTGCGATAGCCGAAGTCGACCAGCACGCTCTCGATGCCGACTTCCTCCGCCGCCCGGCAGAACAACGACTGCTGATCGACGTCGGGCAGCCCCGACTCGCTCCGGCTGGCCAGGAGCGCGCGCGACGCGAACTCCCGCTCCCGCCCCTGCGGCATCCGCCAGTGAAATCGGATCGGCTCGATCATGCTGCCTCCTTCGTCGTCACCGCCCCGCGGCGCGAGAAGAGCACCGCGAACATCCACTCCGGAATGTGATGCAGCGGCGAGAGGAACATCAGCGCGACGAGGATGAGCATCGCCGCGACGAGGTCCGACGTCAGCGGTGCCGCGAAGCCGTATTGCTGCATCGTGAACATCACGAGGACGCCCGCCAGCAGGCTCGCCGCGCGGTTGAGCGGCACGCAGAACGTGTTCTCGCGGCGGTCGAGATAGATCAACGTGCCGAAGACGTAGAGCGTGGCGTAGCAGCAGCCGATGAGGATCGTGCCGGGAGAGAAGTCGGTGTAGCCGCGCCGCAGCGCGCCGACGCCGGAGAGAGCGAGCAGCGCCGGCACGATGACGACCACTGCCGAGGCGACGACCAGCTCCTGCACGAAGAAACAGCGCGTCGCCGCGGGATCGTCGACCTTCGCGCCATGCGTCATGCTCGGCAGGCGGAGAACGTATCCGCAGAGATAGCCCGCGAGGTTGACCATCACGCCGGTCGTGATGCGGTGATCCGGCACCGTCGCGATCGCCGCCACGAGCGCTCCGATGCTGGTGATCAGCGCCGCCCAGGCGAACCAGCGGATTCTACGGCCGGCGAAGAGATCGACGAGCGGCGCGAGAATCAGCACTCCGCCGCGCATCAGCAGCAACGCGAAGATGACCGACACCCCGCTGAACGTGTAGGCCAGCGTGGTCGTGGCGATCACCAGTCCCGCGCCGATGCCGGACAGCACGACGTGAGCCGCCGGGCGCCGCCAATGCTTCCACCATCCGAGCAGAGTCACGATCACCGCGAGTGAGAACACCGTCACGGCGAGCGAGACCGGCAGGAGCGCGGCGCCCTCTCCCGCCTTCGCCGCACGCGAGGTGGTCTTCACCAGCGCCGCGTACGGCATGTAGCAGAGCATGTACGCCAGGGCGAAGAGCCAGATCACCCGATGCGGAATGGCGGGCATGACGTCGTCCTCATGGCTTGTAGAAAGAAACGTCGAACGTTCTGCCGAGAACCGCTTTACCGATGGTGGCCAGCACGTGATCGTCGTTGTCGTGCCGGACGTAGATGGCGAGGTCGCGCAACACGCGCTCGATCGGACTGGGCCGGTTCAGCGCGCGCGCCCCGCAGGCGCGGACGCAGTGATCGACCGTCTCGACCGCGAAGTGCTCGAGCAGATGCCGCACGCGGTTGCCCGCCACCTGCGCCTCCGCGTAACGCCCGCTCTCCCACAGCGTGGCGACGTGGCGAAGCCAGAGGTGTCCCGAGTCGACGGCCATCGACATCTTCGCCACGTGATGGTGGATGTACGGATCGGCGTCCTTCCCCTGCCCCCGGATCGAGGCCAGGGCGTAGTCGTACGCCGCTTCCGCCGCGCCGAGAAAGGACGCGCCGTACTGCGGCGCGAAGCAGGTCTGCCAGCTATCGCGCAGGTACTGGCCCGGATAGCCGAGGAGATTCGCGTCGGGGATGAACGTGCCGTCGAAGCGGACCGCGTGACTGACCGTGGCCCGCATGCCGATCGGATCCCACCACGAGCCGTCGACGCTGATCGACGGATCGGTGAGATCGCAGCACATCAGCAGCAGATGGTCGACGTCCCCCGATGCATGCCGCGCCCCGCCCGGCCCCTCGGTGTTGACGAGCAGGATCGCCCAGCGCGCGCCGCCCGCGCTCGTGGCGAACGCCTTCACGCCGTCGAGACGCCAGCCGCCGTCGACCCGCTCGGCGGTCGTGCCGAAACGCGCCTGCTCTCCCGGCGCACGCGTCTGCGGCTCGCCGCTCCACGCCACCCAGGTCTCGCCGCGGCGCAGCACGCCGTCGAACCAGCGCTCCTGCTGCTCGTCCGTCCCCATGCCGCCGATCAGGACGAGCGAGTTGACGTGCCCTTCCCAGCAACGGGCCAGCGACAGATCGGCCCTGGCGATCTCCTTCGTCAGCATCCAGAGCGTGAAGACGTCGCCGGCGTAGGGGCCGAGCCCCAGTCCTCCGCGCTCGCGCGGAATCGGCGCGGCGAGGAATCCTCCCTCGAACAGATCCTCGAAGTCCTCGAGCGGAAACGTCGCTGTCTCGTCGTAGTGAGCGGCGCGGCCGGCGAACCGCGCGGCGAGCTCGCGCATCCGCTCCAGCAGCTCCCGCCGTCCGGGCTGCAGATAGAAATCGGCGATGCTTTCACGCGACGCCGCCGGGAGCGTGCCGGTCGTCTCGGTCATCGCGCGCTCCGGTAATAGAACTCGCGCGCGAAGTAATGCTGCCGCCCGCTTTCGTCCTCGAAACGCGTGAACGCCGCCACGACGAGCACGCCTCCTTTGATGTTCGCCTGCAGCCGCACCTCCATGAAGCCGAAGGCGAAGACGGCACTGAAGGCCAGCGCCTCGTCCGCGTCGAAGCCGTCGACGCTGAACGTATCGGCGAGGACCGTGCCCCACGGCTCACTGCCGGCCGCGGTGACCGCGATCCCGGCTGCCTGCACCGCGATGTCGAACCGGACGATGCCGCGCGACTGGGCGTTCGTATTCAGCCAGGTGCCGGCGAGCGCGGACGCGTCGAGCGCCACCGGTTCGAGATCGACGGCGGTCATGTTTCGCTCCGATAGAAAAATTCGCGCGTGAAGGCATTCGCGCGGCCGCCCCGCTTCCAGCGCACGAAGGTGGCGGTGACCATGAGGCCGAGGTTGACGTTGGCCTCGAGCTCGACGTCGCACTCGTCGAGCGCATAGCGCGCCACGAACGCCATGCCGCGCGCGGCGTCGATGCCCGCGGCGTAAATCGCGGCGGCTTGAACCGAGCCCCAGTCGGGAGGCGACGGAGGAGCGCTGCCGAAGACCCGCACCTGCAGCGCGCCGCCGTCGATGCGCACCGCGAGGCGATCGATCCACTGCTCCGCATCGCTGGTCTTGCGCCACGTTCCGGCGAAGGGCGACAAGTCGATCGGCGGCCGCGGCGCCGCGATGGCGACGGCATCGTGCTCGCGCATTGCGCGCACCTCGGTCATCTCCTCCTCCTACGACGCGGCGGCGATCGCCGCGTCTTCGCGCTCGTTCCACTCCAGAATGCGGCGCGGCACCTCGAGCGGCATCGGCTCCCCGGTCATCTCCCGGAACTGACTCATCGCCTGCCGCCGCAGGACGTCCTTCCCGTCGATGGTCACGTGTCCCCGCTCCCGCGTCCGCGTGACCAGTGCCGTCGGCTCGCGGCCGTAGACCAGGTCGATCACCACCGCGTCGTCGGAAAGCGTGTCGGCGTTGAACGGCAGCTCTCCCGCCTCATGGCCGACCGGCGTCGCGTTCACGACGATCGAATAGCCGCGCGGAGAGAATCCGGCCAGAGGCTCGAACGGCAGGTGCAGCAGCCCGACCGCCAGCGCGCCCCGATCGAATCCGCGGTTGACGAGCGTGACCTCGGCGCCGGCCTGCGAAAGCGCCGCCGCGATCGCGCGTCCCGAGCCGCCGCAGCCGACCACCGCCGCGCGTTGATTGCGCGCGTCGATCCCGCGCTCGCGGAGCGTCAGCAGCACGCCGTCGGGATCGGTGCTGCCGGCCGTCCACGTGCCGCCCCGGTTGGTGAAGAAGTTCGTCGATCGGGCGCGCGCGACGATCGGCGTCCTCGACTCCGCGGCATCGATGGCGATCTCCTTGTGCGGCGAGACGACGCAGAGCGCGCCGACGCCGAAGCCGAGGCCTTCCAGGCGTCCCGAGGCGATCAGCTCCTGCCAGAAATCGGCGAACGATTCGGCGTGAAAGGGGACGTAGAGAGCGGCACGTCCGAGCATCCGGAAGCCGGCGTTGTGCAACCGCGGCGAAAGCGATCGCAGCACCGGATTGCCGACGATCCCGAAGAGCTCCTCCACGCGCGGCAGATCGGGAAATCCGTAGTCCTCGAAAAGCTGCTCCACGGAAGGCATGCCGTCGATGCCGGCGCCGCCGGCGACGACCGGCGCACCGAGAAACGGGGCGACGATGCGCGTCCAGAGCCCGATCGCCCCGAGCGCGCAGGCGGTCACGTCGGAACGCTTCGTGGCGCGCAGCAGCTCGAGGGGAAGAATCGCCTCGCTGCACGACGACGCCTCGGTCTCGATCCGATACAGCCGGGCCTCGACGCGCGTGATCGAAGCGAGCGCACGCTTCAGCTCGCCGAGCGACGCGGCGCGGCCGCGCCACGTGATCACGCGGCGGTGCGGCGGAATCGCGCCGAGGATCTCCGCCGTCAGATCGCACGGCTCGAGGTCGACGAGGTCGAACGACCGGGCGGCGCCGAGGAGTCGTGCGGTGCGGCCGGCGCGAACCCCACGCAGCGTGTAGAGCCGTTGCGCGGCCACTCGTGGCACCTCGAAATCTCCACCGAGGTCGGCGCGCCATTCGATCCATGAAGCAGAGAGCTCGCCCCGGAGCAGATCGTCCGGAGATACACCGAGCGTACTGATCACGATCGCGTCGCGCATCGGGAGTCAGTTAGAAGACGGAAGATCGATCCCTTTTGTGAACGGCTTCGGCGTGATCAGGCGCAGGACGCTGCGGGCCTGCTGCACGCGCTTGCGGGCGTTCGCTTCCGTGATCGAGAGCGACGACGCGATCGCCTCGTACGACGCCTCCTGCAGGAAGCGCATGCTGGCCACGTCGCGCAGCAGCGGAGGAAGCAGCCGGATGGCGCGCTGCAGCACGACGTTGATCTCGTTCCCCAGCACCACCTGTTCCGGCGAAGGCGCGGGATCGACCGCCGGCATCGCTTCGGAGAGCGAGAGATCGTCGACCGTCACGCCGCTGACGGCATGCCGCTGCCGCTCGCGCCGCATGTCCGCGCAGACGTTGCGCGTCAGCGTCGTCAGCCACGCTTCCAGATTCACCATGCCTTCCGCGTAGGCCGGCAGTTTCGCGAACGCCACCAGCATCGCGCGGCTCACCGCATCCGCGGCATCCGCCGAGATCCCGCTCATGTGCCGCAGACACGTGTCGTAAAGATGCCGGCGGTGCCGCAGCCAGAGCGGCCAGAACGCCGACGAATCACCGCTGCTCAGGCGGCGAAGAAGCGTCCGCTCGTCGATTAGCGCAAAACTTCCCGAATCGCGCGCACCGCGTCCGTAACCTGCCACGCAGCCCCTCTTTTCGACCTGTCGAAAAAGGAGTGTAAGGAAAGCCGGAAATCCCTACCCTGCCATCTCGCGCTCGTACTCGATGACGTACCGTTGCGCCATGACCCGGTAGTGAAATTCGGTCATCGCCCTCTGCCGGCACGCCTGGGGCGCGATCGCGCCGGCACTCCGCGCCGCCGCGACGTAGTCGTCGATCGTGTCGCAGACGAAGCCGGTATCGCTCGTGATCAGCTCCGGACACGCTCCATGCCGGCTGCCGATCACCGGCGTCCCCGAGATCATGGCCTCGGCGGTGACCAGTCCGAACGGCTCGCTGACCTGCGTCGGGTTGAGCAGCGCGCGCGCGAACGCCAGCAGCAGCGCCTTTTCGTCGTCCATGATCTCGCCGCGGTAGACCACGTACTTCGACCGCATCCACTCCGGCAGCGGATCGAGATCGACGTCCGCGCCCACGATCAGCTTCGTCTTCGTCCGCTCCGCGACTTCGATCGCGATGCGCAGCCCTTTCTGCTCCGCGCGCCGCAGCGCGCTGACGATGAAGAGCAAGTAGTCGTGCTTCTCCTCCGCGTACTGGAACTCTCCGGGATCGATGCCGTTCCAGACGTATCGCGTCCGGCCATACGAGCGGGCATGGCTGGCGGAGACGAAAACGAAGTGGTCGTCGATGAGCGGCAGGTTCGCGCGATTGCTGTCCAGCGGAGCGTGATAGCCGCGGATCCACGGCTTGCCGGGCGGCGGCGGCTCGCCGGCGATGGGGTAGTCGTTGAAGTGATAGATGTCGGCGTCGGGCACGCCGCGCGGACTGGCGCGCACGCCGGGCGGCAGCGGGCCGTCGATGCCGTCGCGCACGAAGTAGAGCACCTCGTGTCCGAGCTCGCCGAGGCCCTTGGCGACCGAATCCTGCACTCGCGACGAGCCGTTGCCTCCGCGCCGCGCCGGATATTGCGAAGCCGAGGTGAGGAGGACGCGCATGGGCCGTCAGCGCGCGACGCCGTAGCGTTCGTGGAGGACGTCGAGATGCTGTTCCACGTGGCCGGCGGCGATGAAGGCGAGCGCCCGCACCGAGAGCGGATTGCCGCCCATCGTCCCGCGCCGCGACCAGGCCTCGTCCGGCAGATTCCGAAAAAAACCGAGCGTGCTCTCCCGCAGCGCGAGGAGCTCCTCGCAGAGACTGGAGACCGTCCGCGCGTCGAAATCCGCCGCGGCAACGTACGCATCGGGATCGTATTTAGGCAGCGGACTCGCGTCGCCCCGCGCCAGCGCCAGCGCGCGGTAGCCGTACACCCGCTCCGCATCACCGAGATGCCCGATCACCTCGCGGATCGACCACTTGCCCGGCTGGTAACGGTACCCCGCCCGATCCTCGGCGATGACTTCGGGCAGCCGCGCCAGCACCTCGCGCTGAGCACTCAGGACGTCGAGGACCGGACCCGACACGAGGTCGATGTAGCGCCGGTGATGGGGCGCGTATTCGTCGTCGCCAGGGCGGTCGTGCGTCATCGCCGCCCGCCCACCAGCGCCCGCAATTGCCGCATCCGCGTGTCGAGCTCCTCGACCGTCATCCCCGCGTATTTCGGCGGGAGCAACCGGCGGCTCGACGCTTCGAACACGGCGAGCAGCTCCATGTACTCGAGCAGCTCGACGTCGCGGCTCGGGAAATAGTCGCGGGCGGCGGCGAGGAAATGCTCGTCGCTGACCGGCTTGTCGCCCCCTTCGGCACGAGCGGCGTCGTCGTTGGCCATAAGGATCACCGCTTCGACGTCGGCGTTGCTATAGCCGACGAGTTTGCTGGAGAAGCCGTGGCGGATCGACGGGAAGTCGACGGCCGTGACGATGCGGTTCTTGCGCACGAGAGCTTTCGCGACTCCCTCCACCTCTTCCGGCGTCTGCGAATAGAGGAACGGGATCTTGCGGTCGAGACGTCCGGCGCGCTTGAGATCGACGTCGAGCTTGTCGGGACGATTGGTCATCACGATGAAGAGAATCCGTCCGCGGTTCGACGTGTCGGACATGAACTCCTTCACCCGCGCGATGACACGCGACGACGTCCCGCCGTCCGACTCCCCTTCTCCGCTGCCGAACGCGCGGTCGCCTTCGTCGATGATCACCACGACCTGCCCGATCGCTTTCACGACATTGAGGATCTTTTCGAGATTGCCCTCCGTCGCGCCGACCCACTTCGAGCGGAAGTTCTTCAGCTTGATCGTCGTCACGCCGCACTCGGCGGCGAAGGCCTCGGCCACGAACGTCTTTCCCGTTCCCATCGGACCGGTGAAGAGGATGCCCATCGGCACGCGCGCCGTGCGCCCCTCGCGCAGGTTCTCCGCCAGCACGAGCAGGTCCTTCTTGACCTCTTCCATCCCGCCGACGACCTCGAAGCCATGCTCTGGCTGCACGAACTCGACGAGCCCGAAGCACTCGCGCTCGAGGATCTCGCGCTTGCGCCGCGCGATCAGCTTGTCGATCTCCGCGCGCGCGTTGCCGTCGTGCGCGACCGGAGCCTCGGCATTCGGCGCGACGAGCTTGCGGATCTCCTCGTAGCCCATGCCGCTGGTCAGCGCCGCGAGCTTCGACGCGCGCTCGCGCGAGTCGGGCGCGTCGCCGAGGAGCGAGACGATGAACTTCTCGCGATCGGCGGAGCCGGTGTCCTCGGCGGGCGGCGGCGTGAGGATCGAGATGATCTGCACGGCCTTGAGTCCCGCGGTCAGCTCGGCGTAGCGATCGACTTCCTGCGCCGCGAGCCGCGAATCAGCGAACGACGCCGCGGTGCGCCGCTCGTCCGTCTTCGGCATCGGCACTTCGATCACCGCGATCTTCGGATTGGAGATGATCTTCGGCGCGAGGTCGGTCAGGTTCTCGGTGATCAGGATGATGACGTTGTCACCCTTCTCGATCTCCGGGAGCAGCGACCAGCGATGCAGCGTGACGATGTTCGAGCGATCGCTCGAGCTCTGAAAACTCGGATCGCCGCCGGGCGCGATCGCCTCGGCGTACTCGATCACCACCGCGCAGCGCGACGAGCCGATCAGCGTCGTCTCCAGCGCGCCGAGAATCTTGCCGCAGTCCGATTCGAGCACGGCGTTGTCGAGCGACGCCGCGCCGGTCGTGCGCTTCGTCAGCCGCAGTCCGGTGGCGACGTTGTAGACGGCGATGTTGTCCTTCGACTCGCGCAGCAGCACGGTCGTCAGGAACTCGCTCATGGTGAGCGCTTTCCCCTGATAGAGCACGACGTCGAAGACGTTGCCGTGCAGCACGAACATCGACGACTCGCCGCGCAGGTAGCGGCGGCGAAGGTCATCAGCCCAGGACGGAAGAGTCGGTGCGATCGTTTTGCTCACAGTTCCTTGAACTTTCCCTTCACTTCGCGCACGAGTTCGACGAATTCAGGCATTTGATCGACATTCGGATGCCACATCAGTCCACGCTCGATCAGATCGTACGTGGCCTGCACGCGCGCTCCGGGGACCGGCGTGCCGTCGGGATTGCGGTCGCGGCCGAGGAGGATCGCGGTGTCGGCGACGCGCAGCCCGGCCTCGATGTTGTGGGTGACGACGATGATGGTGTTGAGCTCGTGCAGGTTCGCGACCTCGGTGACGAGGCTGCAGACGCGATCGACCGCCAGCGGATCGAGTCCGGAAAACGGCTCGTCCATCAGCAGGAAGTGCCGGCTGCAGAGGAACTGCTGCGCGATCGCCACGCGCTGGCGCTGTCCGCCGGAGAGCTGGCTCGGATAGCGCTTCGCGAAATCCTCGAGTCCGAAGCGCTTGAGCATGTCGATCGACTTGTCGCATGCCTCGGATGACGATTTGCAGCTCTGCCCCGCGGCGATCGTCAGATTCCCGAGGACCGTGCGGTGCTCGAAAAGCTGGTAGTTCTGAAAGACGACGCCGACCATGCCGGCCCGCACCGGAACGCCGTCCGCGCCGATCTTGATCTCGCCTTGCGTCGGCGGCATGAGGCCGGCGAGCACGCGAAAGAGCGTCGTCTTTCCCATGCCGGACGGACCGAGGAGCGCGACGACCTGACCGGTGACGGAATCGGGACGGGTGATGTCGCGGACCGTGAAGCTGAGATCGCGCAGGATCGTGTGGTCGCCGTACGCGTGCGTGACGTTCTTCACGTCGACGATCGTTTCGTTGAGTTTGTAAGCCGAAACAGCGGTCATTTACGCTCCAGTGTGAGCGTCGCGTAAGGGCAGAAGAGATTGCGCAGCGCGCCGATGGCGTAGTCCTGCAGGATGCCGACCGTGAGAATCACGATCTGGATCGCGAAGACCTCGGCGATGTGAAAGTGCTTGTTCTGATTCAGCAGCATCGCGCCGATGCCGCCCTCCGCGCGCGAGATGCCCTCGACCATCGTCAGCATCATCCAGCCGATGGCGGCGTTCTGGCGAAGCACCTCGAACGCCTCGTCGGCCGTGCCGAGAATGACCACTTCCCACACCACGCGCCATTCGCTCATGCCGAGCGAGCGGGCGTGATCGAAGCGCTCCTTCGGCAGGTTGAGGATCACCGCGGCCATCGACGTGACGAAGAAAACGGTCATGCCGAAGACGAGCAGCGCGAGCTTGAGCGTCCGTCCGCCGCCGAGCGTGATCGTGAAGATGAGCGTGAGGCCGATCAGTCCGAGGAAGCGGCCTTTCGAAATGGCCGCGGCGATCGGACGAAAGAACGGCAGCACGGTGAGGTACGACAGCGCGAGCGAGATCAGCACCGTCCAGGCGATGGCCTGGACGTTCAGCATGAGGCTCGTGATCAGCTCGCGCCCGAGGCCGCGCATCCAGAGCGTGCTGAGCGCGGAGACGACCTCGTCCGGGCGGGGCAGCACCGAGATCGGCGCTGTCCACCAGACGGCCAGAGCGACGAGGGCCTGGCCGACGATCAGGATCTTGATGACCGTCGGCGAGACGGGGCGGTTGGGAACGATTACATCGAGGGGTTTGGCCATGGTTGATGAGTTGCCGGTTACCGAGTTGCCGGTTACCCGTGGCAACTGATAACCGGCAACTGGCAACTCGTCTTACGTCCCGCTCACCAGCACGATCTCCACGCGCCGGTTCTTCGCCTTCCCTTCCGGCGTCGAGTTCGGCGCGATCGGATTCGTCGCGCCGTGCGCGAAGACCGAGATGCGCTCCGTCGGGAAGTTCACGCTCGACTTGTCCATCAGCCACTGCTTGACGGCGAAGGCGCGCTCTTCGGAGAGACGCTGGTTCGCGTCGACGCTGCCGACGTTGTCGGTGTGACCGTGAATCTGGATGGTCGGCCGCCGGCGACGAGGAGCTCGCGCTGCAGTTGATCGAGCACCTGCTCCGCCTCGGGCGTGAAGCTCGCGCGTCCCGTGTCGAACGTGATGTTCCACGAGCGGCGGCCGACGATGTTCTTCGGCGACTCCGTCCTCGCGGACGCTTCGTCGTACTTCGGCCTCGCCGCCTCGACCTCGGCCGTCTGCGCGCCGCCGCTGATGTCCTTGATGTACGACGTGTCGAGGATGTCCTCCGTCTTCGGATACGACGGGATGAGCTCCGGATACTGCTGCACCGCGACGTCGCCGAACTTCGTGTACGTCGCGTCGAAGAGGTTCGACGAGCCCTTGGCCATGCCGAAGAGGAGCAGGTTGTCGGCGAGGTTGTTCACGTACGAGCCGCCGAGCGAGACCTCGGTGCCGGCCTTGTCGCGCTCCAGCACCGGGTTGAAGTACTTCAGCCAGTACTCCGCGCTCTCCTCGCTGTACACGTTCGCGCTGATCTTCGCCGCCGTCTCCAGCGCGTTGCGGTTTCCCTTCACCGCATCGCCGCCCTTGAACAGCGCGGTCAGGTAGTGATTGACGAGCGGACGGTTGTCGCGCATCCACTTGTCGATGCCGATGATGACGTTCGGCATCTGCGTGTTGTACTCGCGCGTGGAGACGATCGAGACGAGGCCGCCCTTTTCGTGCGCGACCGTGACGTCGCCCGGCGTCCAGGTGACGACGCCCTGCACGGTGATCTTCCGCTTCTCGCCCGTCGGCTTGCCGTTCTTCACGACCGGGCGCTCTTCGCTCCACCCTTCGATGTACTTCTTCGACGCGTCGACGTAGGTGTCGGCCGCGACCCAGTTCAGCGCGTCCGGATCCCACGTCTTCTCATCGGGATTGTTCGGCAGGCCGTTGTCGCCGAGCCACTTCTGCGCGATGTTCCAGTCGCCGTCGCGGAGCACGCCCGCCACGACGCCGCCGCGCGAGGCCGCGGGATTCGCCTTCCACGCCGCGGGGCCCATGAACTTGTCCTCGCCGCGCGAGTAGCCGCACGAGCCGATGATGCGCGCGCGATACTCGGGGCCGAGCTTCTTCACGAGCACGTCGTTCAGGCCTTTGAGGAACGACGGGCAACCGTCGCCCATGACGGCGACGAAGTGCACGCCTTTGGTCGGGTTGCTGTCGCCGCTCTTCAGCGCGGTGGCGAAGGCGACGAGATTTTCCTGCATCTTGCTGCCGTCATCCTCGCGGATGAGCTTCAGGTTGACGCCGTTCTCGCACATCAGGCTGCCCCGCGTGGCCTGCTTGCCGCCGGTGGCGGCCATGAGTCCCATCTGCGCGTTCCACGCCCAGATGTTCATGCGGATCTCGGGCTGATCGACGCAGCCCGCTTCGGTGCCCGGCTCCTTGTAATCGACTTTGTTTGCCGCCGCGTCCTGCGCTTCGCCCAGCTCGACCTTCGAGGGGACGACCGAGGTCTTGAGCAGGCCTGCCGGGATCAGAGTCGCGCGGTACTTGTAGACGAAAAGCCCGACGATCCCGAGGACGACGATGGTGATGAAAAGTTTGGCAAAACCGGTGAGTCTCATGCGGTCAACGCTCCTGCCACACGGCTGTCTGCCGCGTGAATCCGACGTTAGGTGAGAAACTTATTTGACCATTGGGATGCGCTGAATAGCTTACACCAACGCCGTCATCCCGAGCGTAGTCGAGGGACCTGCGCGGGTGGTGGCGCGCCGCACATGCCGCACGCCCAGATCCCTCGACTGCGCTCGGGATGACGTGCTGCCCTAGAATGGTGCGCTCAAATGTCGCCCGCCCAGCCTCAGGAAAAGCTGCCCGATACGCCGCCGTACTTCAAGTTCGCCCTGGCGAACCCGTACAACCTTTCGTTGCTCGTCGGAGGGCTGGCGGCGGCGGCGGTGCTGGCGAATCCGATCGTGGCCATCGTCGCGGCGGGCGCCGAGGCGCTCTGGCTGCTGCACGCTCCCGACTCGCGGCTGCTGCGCAAGCTGGTGTGGGATCCGAAGTTCGCGGGGATGCGCGAGGAAGAGCGGAACCGCGAGCGGGCGAACAAGATCGCCTCACTCGATCGCGAAGAGACGAACCGCGTGCAGCGCCTGATCAAGAAGAATTACGAGATCTCGCAGCTCGCCGGCTCGAACCCGACCTTCACCGGCGATCTGCTGCGCACGGAGCTCGGCAAGTCGAGCGCGCTGGTCGACTCGTTCATCGACATGTCGGTCACCTGCCACCGCTACGAGGATTACCTCGAGCACCTCGACATCAAGCACCTGGAGCGCGACCGCGCGATGTGGGAAAACCGCGCGAAGCAGGGGACGCCGGGCGACGCGCAGACGGAGATCGCGCGCAAGAACCTCGCGGTGATCCTGAAGCGGATGGACAAGCTGCGCGAGATCAAGAACTACGTCGACGTCGCGCGCGGCGAGCTCGATCTGATCGAGAACACGTTCCAGCTCATCGCCGACCAGATCGTGACGATGCAGTCGCCGCACGAGCTGTCGGGCCAGCTCGACGAGCTGCTGTCGGGCGTCGAAGCGGTGCGCGACACGGCCATCGACACCGAAGCATTAATGGCAGCGATGGAGCGATAAGCCGGCCCGGCCGGCCGCGTTGGTTGCCCAAGGCTCCTTCAGGATCAGCGCGTGCTGCTTTCTGCCGCGCAACCTCCAGAAACGGGAAGAACCTCCCGCCCTCCTTAGTTACTGACTGCCGTACTGCCTTAATACCGGGCTGTACCTTTCTCTCATCCCCATCCCATGCCGTTCCTCATCAGGAGCGTTCCCCCGGCCGGCGTACTTCGGGATTCGTGTCTCCATACACGCGGGCCGCCTCATGCCCGACCCAATGCCCCGGCTGACCAATCCCAAGGAGACCCTGATCAATGAAACGCTCTCTCGCAATGATGTTTGCCGTCGCAGTGCTCTGCAGTGCCCCCAGCGCGTTTTCGCAGTGCCGCTCCTCGCAGGGCAATACGACGCGCGACGTCACGTACTACAAGCAGGCGCTGAACGGCGATCTCGCCGATTACGGAACGATTTTCGAAGAAGCGGCGCCGTGGAGCAGTTGCACGCAGGCCGCCGCCGACGCGCTCTACAAGAAGCTCTATACGACGTTCCATCCGGAGACGCTCGGCTACAACAGTTGGGCGACCGGACTGTACGACGGCCAGGTCAATCTCACGCTGCACGCCCCGTTTCAACGCTGGCTGAGCGGAGGCGACGTGGCGCTGATTCACGCCACCGCGCTTCGCCTGGCGAACGTCGGCAAGCTGACCAAGCCGCTCGATGACCTCATTCACCAGATCAACTATCAGCGCAACGTCGACTACTACTGCGGCTGGAACAACTTCTGGACCAAAGACCAGAATAGCTGCATGGAGGAGTACGCGATCGGCTCGATGGCGTACGGGTGGCTCGCGGCGTATCGCTACAAGCGCAATGTGGGCGACAACGTCTCGACGCCCCTGGCGGCCGCCCGCTCCGACATCAATTCCACGCTGTCGACGGATCATTACAGCATCTGCGCCTGGGACGGCGTGACGTACATGTCGACGGCGCCGGCCACGCCCTGCACCGGCACGATCAACGACATCCTCAACAACAATTACATCCCGATCAGCTTTCACACCGGCGATTCGATTCCTTACGGTTTCGGATTGCTCACCAGCGTCGCGTCGGCATCCGTGGGCATCAAGCTCGCCGATCCGAACAACACGAATCCGCTCCTCGACAGCACGCAGCAGGCCGTCGTGCAGAGGCTCTACAACCACAGCCGTTCGCACACGACCTACAACGGCTCGACGAATCCGGCGACCTTCACCTGGAACAGCGACTGCGCCGCCTTCACCAAGCAGACCGACGGCTCGATGGTCGTGACGGCGACCAATCCCTGCGGCGCCAATACGCCGTCGCCGAAGATGTTCCCGCTCGACGCGTTCATCAACGCCTACGCGCCGCCGGTGGCGTCGTCGAATCCGAAATTCGACATGTTCGATCCGAATCTCTTCTGCGACGGCACGGACGGCTACTGCGACTTCTTCAGCGCCGGCCGCCGCGCGGTCTACGGCCAGATGGCGCACGACTGGGTGGTCAATCCACCGAACTTCACCAGCACCGGCCTCGGCGACTACACGGCGACGTTCCAGACGTACGACGGCCATTACCTGAGCGCGCGCAACGGCGGCGGCTCGGACCTCAACGCGGAAGCGACGTCGATCGGCAATAACGAGCGCTTCAGCGTCTACATCCGCAGCACCAGCTCACAGCTCAGCGACGGCGACACGATCACCATCCAGTCGCTCGGCACGCAGAACGCGCAGTGGGTGGCGGCGGAGAACGGCGGCGGTTCCGGCAGCGTGGCCAATGCGAACCGCATCTGGCCCGACGGCTGGGAGACGTTCGTGATTCACAAGATGAGCGGCACCGGCGCGATCAGCAACGGCGATCCGGTTTCCCTCACCTCGGTCAACGGCTACTACGTCTCCGCCACGAACGGCGGCGGCAGCACGGTGCTCGTCGACAAGACGGCGGCGATCACGTGGGAGCGGTTCGTGATCGGGCTGACGCACAACTAGTTACCAGTTGCCGGTTGCCGGGTCACCGGCAACCGGCAACCTGCTTTCACATCGTCTTCTGCGCGCCCTGCTGCGCCTTCCGCGCCTTCATCGCCTCGAGCTCCTGCCGCGCGGTGACGTCGCCGGTCTGATTCTTCAGCTTCGCGAGGCGTGAATCGAGTGATGACTCCGAGAGCTCCTGGCCGAGGTTGGCTTCGGCGATGGTGTTCTTGATGTGCGAGCGGACCGTGTCGAGGGCGCGCACTTCGTCGTCCACCGACAGGCCGTCGAGCTGCTCCTGGATCTTGATGCGCGCCTGCGCGCTCTGCATCTTCGCCAGCATCGTCTCGCGCTCGGCCTTCAGCTTCTTGATCTCCGACTGCACCGCGAGCAGCGACGACTTCGCCGAATCCGCATCGGCGTGCGACTGATCCATCTCCAGCTTCATTTCCGTGATGTCGGCGGTGAGCTGGTTCTTTTTCTGAATGAGGATGACCGCCAGATCGTCCTGATTCGTTTCCACCGCGGCATTGAGCTCGGCCTCGGTCTGCTTGAGGTCGGCCGTGGCGCGCTTGTAGCGCTCGTCCAGCTCCTCGCGCCGGCGGATGATCGCCGCGGTCGCCGACTTCAGCTTCGCGTACTTCGCCGTCATCGAGTTGATGGCGTTCTCGTACGCGATCTCCGGATGGTCTTTCTCGATGTCCGAGATCCAGAGCGAAACGAAACCCTTCCAGAGATTGGCGAGACGTCCAAAAACGGACATTGATGTTTCTCCTTATGCCGGCTCGTGCAGCTTCGGCGATTCCTTGACCACTTTCGCGACCGCATCCTGCCCGAAGAATTCGAGGATCGCCTGGATGTCGAGCTTCTTCGTGTTGCAGAGCTGCATGACCTGCTTCTGTTCTTCGACCCTGTCCTGCATGACGGTACGAACGTCGGTGATCTGTTGTTGCAGTTGCGCGATCCGCTTGTCCGATTCGTTGATCAGCAGCTCGGTGTCGGACGCGCCGGCGCGGATGTACGCCTCGAGCGCCTGGATCTCCTGCACGCCGCCTTCGATGATCTGGTCGATCGGCACGCCGAACGCGCGCAGCGACGCCTCGACGATCTGCTTGCGGACGACCGGATCGGTGCCGGCCGGAAGGCTCTTCAGCAGCTCGGCTGCTTTATCCACCCGCCCACGCTCCTCGGCATCGACTCCCGCCGCTTCGAACACGGCGTCGAAGTCGACGTTGCCGCCCGGCGCGGGAGGAGGCGGCGCAGCGAACACCTGCGGCATCGGCTCTTTCGGTTTCGGATCGGCCGCGCCTTTCTTCGGCGCCGCGTCGGAGAACGGGACGTAATCGTCGTCCCCAACCTTCGGGGCGTTCTCATCCTGAACGACGAACCACCCCATGACGGTGGAGCCCCAACCCTTCTTTTCAGTCATGAAAAGATCATATCAAGCGTGCACGCCGGGTGCCTCGTGGCCGCTCGACGCGACGTACTCGACGTACGACCCGCCGTACACCCGCGTCGAGCCGTCGAGCTCGAGGACGCGATTCGAAAGCCCGCGCAGGAACATGCGGTCGTGCGAGACGAAGAGCATGGTGCCGTCGAAGTCCTTGAGCGCCTCGACGAGCATCTCCTTCGTCGCCAGATCGAGATGGTTCGTCGGCTCGTCGAGGATGAGGAAGTTGGGCGGGTCGAGCAGCATGCGTGCGAGCACGAGACGCGAGCGCTCGCCGCCTGAAAGCGAGCGGACCTTCTTCTCGACGTCGTCGCCGGAGAAATGGAACGCGCCGAGGAGACTGCGCAGCGTGCCGATCGACTCGAGCGGGAAGTCTTTCTGGATCTGCTCCCACACCGTGAGGTTCGGATCGAGGAGATCGAACGCCTGCTGCGAGAAGTAGCCGACCTTCAGACTCGCACCGAGACGCACGCTGCCTGAATCGGGCTCGAGCGCGCCGGCGACCATCTTCAAGAGCGTCGACTTGCCCGCGCCGTTCTTTCCCATCACGCACCACCGCTCGCCGCGCCGGACCATGAAGTCGAAACCGTCGTAAACAGTCCGCTTGCCGTACGACTTCGACACGCCCTTGAGCATCGCCACGTCGTCGCCGGAGCGCGGCGGCGTGCGGAAGTCGAAGCGTACGGTCTTGCGCTGCTTCGGCGGCTCGAGCTTCTCGATCTTGTCGAGCGCCTTCACGCGGCTCTGCACCTGCGCGGCCTTCGCGGCATGCGCCGCAAAGCGGTCGATGAAGCGCTGCTCTTTCGCCAGCTTCGCCTGCTGCCGCGCGTACGCGGCCTCGCGGTTGGTCTCGCGCAGCGCGCGCTCGCGATCGTAGAAGTCGTAGTTGCCGGAGTACGTATTCAGCTCGCCGTCGTCGATCTCCACGATCTTGGTGACGACGCGGTTCATGAACTCGCGGTCGTGCGAGGTCATGAGGAGCGAGCCGGGATACGACTTAAGGAAACCCTCGAGCCAGATGATGGACTCGATGTCGAGGTGGTTGGTCGGTTCGTCCATGAGCAGGACATCAGGCCGCCCGAGGAGGACTTTGGCCATGGCGACGCGCATCTTCCAGCCGCCGCTCAGCAGTCCGACGTCGCCGTCGATGCGATCGTCCTCGAAGCCGAGGCCGTGCAGCACTTCGCGCGCACGCGCCTCGAGCTCGTAGCCGCCGAGGTGCGAGTACTCCTCCTGCACATGACCGAAGCGCTCGAGGATGGCGTCCATCTCATCCATCTTGTCGGGATCGCCCATGGCGTTCTGCAGCGCCTCGAGCTCGTGATGCAGATCGCCGAGGCGGCCGCTGCCGGCGATGGATTCATCGAGGACCGAACGGCCCGACATCTCTTCGATGTCCTGCCGGAAGTAGCCGATGGTCATCTTCTTCGGAACGGAGACCTCGCCCTCGTCCGGCGATTCCTCGCCGACGATCATCCGAAAGAGCGTGGTCTTCCCCGCCCCATTCGGCCCGACGAGCCCGGCCTTCTCGCCCGGATTGAGCTGAAAGGAGGCGTCGACAAAGATGAGCTGCTTGCCGTACTGCTTGGAGATTTTGTTGAAACTGATCATGTGCGGAGGGCTGAACGCGGGCGGCTGTCCGGTCATTTCGGAAGAGGGGACGACCGGGGCGCCTCCGGCGGGCCGGCACGGCCGGCAGCGTCTGTTGGCCTAGCCCTAAAGACTTACGCTGCCGGCCGTGCCGGCCCGCCGGAGGCGCGCTCGTCGTTCCCTATCTCGAAGCAAGCCGCGAACACGCCATCGACCACTGCGGCCATGCGTCTGTAGTCCAACGTGTCGGCGGTGTCGTGGATCGTGTGGTAGTTCAGGTTTCGTTCGTACGCCGTGTCCGTCACCATCACCGCGCGCCAGCCGCGCGACCAGTAGTTGCGTTGATCGGATGCGTCGATCAGCTCGTGCGGGCCGGTGAAGCTCACGGCGCGGACGTCGCGCATCGAGCGTTTCACGAGGCGAGTCAGCGCGCGGTCGTTCCAGCCGCCGGCGACGCTGATGAAATCGCCGCGCGTGCCGTAGAGCAGCGACAGTACCCAGGAGTGCCAGTACTGTTCGTGTCCGAAGTAGCCGATCATCTCCAGGCAGATCATCGCCTCGACGCCGCGCTTCTCCACACTCGCGGCGTGGACGAAGCTCCCCATGTTTTCCGATGCGAAGTACGGCGGCTCTTCAGTCGCGTAGGCGACCAGCATCACCGGCCGCTCCAGCTTCGCCGCGCCGAGGAGCCGCGCGAGCTCGATCAGGCCGGCGGTGCCGCTCGCGTTGTCGTCGGCGGCAGGAAGATCGTTGAACGCGTCGTAATGCGCGCCGACGACGATGAGCGGCGTCTTGCCGTCATCAGGACCGAACGTCGCGATCACGTTGCGGTACGTCTCTTTGCGGACGATGAACGGCTGCTCGGTAACGGTTGCACCAGCGAGGCGAAACGCGGTCGCGATGTAGTCCGGGACGCTGGTGCGGCTCGCCGTGATGAACCGGACATGCGCTTCGAGTGCATCCCGCCGCGCATGCAGGTTCGACGGATACGGCAGCGCGGTCAGAGTCGGTTGGCGTACACACGCGACCGCCACGATCACGATGCCGGCCACGACAGCAAGAATCCGCGTGACGCTGCTCACCATTCAGCCCTTTGACGATTGCCCCGTGAGCGGGGTCACCGGAAGGAGAACGACCGGGGCGCCTCCGGCGGGCCGGCTCGGCCGGCAGCGTCTGTTGGCCTAGCCCTAAAGACTTACGCTGCCGGCCGTGCCGGCCCGCCGGAGGCGCTCTCGTCGTTCTCCCTTTCGGAGTGAGCACGGTCACCGCCGATGTCACGCCGCTGCCCGAATGTGTGCGGATGCGAATCTTCAAAGTTCTCGCGCTTCTCCTGTTTTCAACCGCCGCCTTCGGTCAGTCGCTCACCATCGGCCTGACTTATGGCGGCTCGCCGAACTCAAGCGACCTCGCGCTCGCGCCGGTGCGCACCGACATCAGTCTTGCGCCCGCCACGGCGAACGGGACCATCACCACCGTGCATGTCTACTGGTCATCGTCGGGCTGCACGAATGCCGTCCGCATCAAGTTCTTCCATCGCGTCGGCAACACGCTCACGCCGTACGAGGACCGCGGTCCGTTCACGCCGAGCGGGGGCGACTCGACGATCACGCTTTCGCCCGCGGTGACGGTGCGGCAGGGCGACTACATCGGCGTCGCGCGCGTCGCGAACTGCGGCAACGCCGGCGCGCTCTTCGGCATCGTGAGCACCGGCTACGTCGCGTTCGGCAGCGACGTCACCGGACCGGTCGACATCACCGCCGGCACCTCGAGCGGCAACGTGCTCTTCCTCTACGGCACCGGCACCGCGACGTCGTCGACCGCGAAAATCATCCCGGTCGTCGGCTCGGTCACCGGCGCGTTCGGCGCGCAGTTCAAGACCGACCTTCAGCTCCTCAACACCAGCGGCGGCACGCTGACCGGCTCGATGGTCTATCACCCCGCCGGCACCTCGGGGCAGCCGACCGATCCGACCGTTCCGTACTCGCTCCCCTCCGGCCAGGTCGTCTTCATGAGCGACTTCGTCGCCGGCCTCGGATTGACCGGCACCGGCAGCCTCGACTTCGTCGTCCCGAGCGGCCAGAGCGCGCCGCTGGCGATCACGCGCGTCTACAACGACGCCGGCACGAACGGCACCAGCGGCTTCACCGAGGAGCTCGTCGGCACCACCGTGTCGTCGAATGATCCGCACCTCATGTTCCAGGGAGCGACCGGCTTCATGGTCGCGCCTCCCGATCCAACGAAGGCGCGCTTCAACATCGGCATCCGCACACTCTCATCCGGCGCGACGATCACGGCGACGTTGAAGTCGTCAACGGGCGCGACGATCGCGACCGTGACAAAGACCTACCAGCCGAACTGGTTCGAGCAGCCCTCGGCAACGGTGTTCTTCGGCGTCGGCTCGATCGCCGCGAACAGCATCGTGCAGATCTCCGTGAGCAGCGGCAGCGCGATCATCTACGGATCGACGACCGACAACACAACGAACGATCCGGCGATCCAGGTGATGACGGTGGCCTTCGCGATCGCGTAGTCGTCGGCATAGGGGAACGACCGGGGCGCCTCCGGCGGGCGGGCGCGGCCCGCAGCGTCTGTTGGCCAAGCCCTAAAGACTAACGCTGCGGGCCGGGCCCGCCCGCCGGAGGCGCCCTCGTCGTTCCCCCCCGATGCGGAGTTAATCTATTCCGATGAGCAGCCCGTTGCCGCCGATCACCGGCATCACGAACATCGACAAGGTCGTCGACGCGATCGAAGGGATCATCCAGTGGAGCATCACGAACGCGAGCCGCCTCGGCTACTTCGCCGCGCTCTACAAGCGGATCACCATCGCCATCCGCACCGCGATCGCCGAGGACAAGTTCGAAGACGGTCCGCGGATGGAGCGCTTCGACGTCACGTTCGCCAGCCGCTACTTCGCCGCGCTGAACGGACACTTCCATCCCGGACAGTTCCCGTCGCCGACTCATTCGTGGCTCGTCGCGTTCAACGGCGCGCTACTGCCTGATCCGATCATCGTGCAGCAGATGATCGCCGGCGTGAACGCGCACATCGACCTCGACCTCGGCATCGCCGCCGAGGAGATCGCGCCGGGCGTGAAACTGCCGACGCTGCACAACGACTTCAACACCGTCAACGCCGTCCTCGCGTCGCAGGTCAACGGCGTGCTCGACGAGATCGACGAGCTCTCGCCCGTCCTCGCCGCCATCTACGACGTCCTGCAGCAGAACGAGATCGACATGATCAGCGACGGCCTCGAGGTCGTGCGCGACAGCGCCTGGTGCTTCGCGGAGAAGCTCGCCATCACGCCGAAGATCCTGCAACCGCCGGTGATCATGGTTCACGACCTCGAGGTCGCACAGCTCGGAACGCTCATCCTCCATCCGCCGGGACTGCTGGCGAATGTGGTGAAAGTGATCGCGTCGCGCGAGAGCCGCGACATCGTGCACAACATTCAGGTGCTCGACGGCATCGCGTCGAGGGTTGCGCGTGTCGGGGTGATGGCCAGTTAGACAGCAGACAACGGACAGCAGACAGCAGGTCGGGGTTGCTGTCCGCTGTCTGCTGTCCGCTATCTACTCCGGCGTAATGTACGCCGCCGTGATTCCCCCATCGACGAGGAACGTCGATCCATTCACGTACGACGCCTCGTCGCTCGCCAGGTAGAGCGCCGCATTCGCCATCTCCTCGGCGCGGGCGAAGCGTCCGGGCGGAATGTGCACGAGACGGCGCTGGCGGCGCGCGGGATCGGACAACAGCTCCTGAAGCAGCGGCGTCTCGACCGGTCCGGGGCAGAGCGCGTTGACGCGGATGTTCTTGCGCGCGAACTCGACCGCGATCTCGCGTGTCATCGACAGCACGCCACCTTTGCTCGCCGTGTACGCGATCTGCGGCGCGGCGGCGCCCATGATCGCGACGAACGACGCGGTGTTGATGATCGAGCCGCCGCCGTTGCGCAGCATCGCGGGTATCTCGTACTTGCATCCGAGGAAGACGCCCTTGAGGTTCACGTCGATGACGAAGTCCCAGATCTCTTCGTCGGTGTTCGTCACCGAGTCGTCCTTCGGATGAAAGACCCCCGCGTTGTTGAACGCGATGTCGAGCTTCCCATACGTCTTCTCCGCGAACGCGACCATGGCCTCGGAATCCTTGCCCTTGGAAACATCGGCCGCAAACGCGCTCGCCTCGCCGCCCGCGTTGCGGATCTCATCGACGGTCTCGTCGGCGGGCTTCAGATCGACGCAGACGATCTTCGCCCCTTCCTGCGCGAAGCGGAGGCACGACGCTTTGCCGATGCCGGAGGCGGCGCCGGTGATGAGAGCTACTTTGTTGGCCAGTCGCATATCACCCCATCTCGAAATACCGCCGCCGCTCCCAGTCGGTGACGACGGAGTCGAACTTTCGCTGCTCGGTTTTGAAGAAATGCAGGTAGTGCTCGACCACCGCGTCGCCGAATGCTTCGCGCGCGAAGGCGCTCGATTCGAGCGCCTCGATCGAATCGCGGAGCGTGTGCGGGACCTGCGGCAGATCGCGCGCGGCGTAGACGTCGCCCTCGAATGCCGGCGGCGGCTCGATCTTCTTCTCGATGCCGTCGAGTCCCGCGGCGAGGGTCGCGGCGAAGGCGAGATATGGATTCGCGTCGGCGCCGGGCGCGCGGCATTCGATGCGCAGCGACGGACCTTCGCCGACGATGCGGAAGCCGGCGGTGCGGTTGTCGTGCGACCAGGCGATGCCGGTCGGCGCGAACGAGCCGGCGACGTAGCGCTTGTACGACGCGGGATACGGCGCATAGAAGGCGAAGAGCTCGCGGATGTGCGCCATCCATCCGCCGAGGAAGTGGCGGAAGGTTTCGGACTCACCTTCGAAGAATGATTTCTTCACGTCCGCGTCCCAGAGCGACATGTGGATGTGGCAGCTCGAGCCGGCGTAGCGCTCGTCCCACTTCGCCATGAACGTGATGGCGTGGCCCGCCTTCCACGCGATCTCCTTCGCCGCGTGTTTGTAGATCGCGTGGCGGTCGGCCATCTCCACCGCATCGGCGTAGCGCAGTCCGATCTCCTGCTGGCCCGGTCCCCATTCGCCTTTCGACGATTCGACCGGGACGCCGGAGCGCTCGAGATGCGAACGAATCGCGCCGATGAGGAACTCTTCCTTCGTCCCCTGCAGCACGTGATAGTCCTCGATCACGCGTCCGATCGGCTCGAGGCGGATGTAGCCTTTCTCCGCCGCGGAGTCGTACGAATCCTTGAACACGTAGAGCTCGAGCTCCGACGCCGCCATCGGCGTGAAGCCGAGCTTCGCCGCGCGCGCGACCTGGTGGCGGAGCATCGTGCGCGGCGCGAGCGGCACGTCGATGTCGCAGATCACCAGCGCGCTCTTCTCCTGCCACGACGCCACGCGCAGCGTGTCGTAGTCGGGCATCGGATTGAAGTCGCCGTACCCCTTCGCCCAGCTCGTGAACGCGTAGCCCGGCACCGGGTCCATATCCATGTCGCACGCGAGGAGGTAATCGCACGCGTGCATGCCGTGGCCCGCGACGTCGTCGAGAAAATACTGAGCGACGAAGCGCTTGCCGACGAGCCGGCCGTACATGTCGGGAAAGACGGCGATGACCGTTTCGATCTCGCCGCCGGCGATGAGGCGTTTCAATTCGTCGAGGTTGATGCGGCCTTGCATGATTGGGTTGTTGAGTTGTTGGGTTGTTGGGTTATTCGGTTGCTGGGTTGCTTGGTTACTGGGTGGCAACTCAGCAACCTAGCAACTCAGCAACCCAACAACTCAATAACCCAACAACCTACGTCACATCAATGTACACAGTCTTCCATTCGGTGTAGCTGTCCAACGCCTGCAACCCAAGCTCGCGTCCGATGCCGCTGCGCTTCACGCCGCCGAACGGTCCTTCGAGATGCACGCTCGATCCGGAGTTGATCGACAGATTACCGGTTTCGATGGCCCGCGCCACGCGCATCGCGCGGCCGACGTCGCGCGTCCAGATCGAGCCGGAGAGTCCGTACGTCGAATCGTTCGCCAGCTCGATCGCCTGCGCCTCATCGCCGAACGGCATCACGGCGACGACCGGGCCGAAGATCTCCTCGCGCGCGATCGCCATCTCCGGCTTCACGTCGAGGAAGACAGTCGGCTCGAGGTACGCGTGGCCGTCGGCGTTGCCGCCGGTGGCGAGCGTCGCGCCTTCGCTGCGCCCCTGCTCGACGTAGCGCAGCACGCGCTGGCGGTGCGCGGCGGTGACGAGCGGGCCCATCTCCGTTTCATCTGCCAGCGGCTCGCCGACCTTCACTTTCTCGAACGCATCGACGAGCGCGCGTGTGAAGCGGTCATAGAGCGATTGCTGCACGAGGATGCGGCTGCGCGCGCAGCAGTCCTGGCCCGCGTTTCCCAGCGATGAGGAGACGGCGGAGGCGACGGCGCGATCGAAGTCGCAGTCGTCGAAGATCACGTTCGCTGATTTGCCGCCGAGCTCCAGCGTGACGCGCTTGATGTCGTCGGCCGCGAGTCGCATCACATTCATCCCGACTTCGGTCGAGCCGGTGAAGGCGATCTTGCGCACGAGCGGATGCCTGATCAGCGCCTCGCCGATCACCGAGCCCGGTCCCGTGACGACGGAGATCACGCCCTCCGGCATCCCCGCTTCGAGCGCCAGCTCGGCGATGCGGAGCGCGGTCAGTGGCGTCTGCTCCGCCGGCTTGAGGACGACGCTGTTTCCCATCGCCAGCGCCGGCGCGATCTTCCACGACGTGATGGCGATCGGAAAGTTCCACGGCACGATGATTCCGCAGACGCCGACCGGCTCGCGGAACGTCATCAGGATGCCGGCCGCCGCGCCGGGGATGGTCTGGCCGCCGACCTTGTTCGTCGTGCCGGCGTAGTACTCGAAGCAGTTCGCCGCGAGCCCCACTTCGTCGCGCGAGTCGCGGATCGGCTTGCCGACGTTGCGCGACTCGAGCTTCGCCAGCTCCTCCGCGTTGTCGCGGATCAGTTGGGACAACCGCTGCAGGATGCGCGCGCGACTGCGCGTGTTGATCCGCCGCCACTCGCCGCGGAAGGCCTTGTCCGCCGCGCGCACGGCGCGATCGACGTCATCGGGCGACTGCTGCGGAATCGACGCGAGCGTCTCGCCGGTGGCGGGCTCGATCAGCGTGAATGCGGACACGACTGCCGCATTGTGCAAGAAGCGGGCGCAGGGTCAATCCGGCGCGGGCATCTCGGAGACCGGCTCGCCCATCAACGTGTGCCCCGCAATCGCGGCCAGAACGATCGCGCCGCCGACCATCGCGTACACCGACGGCCGCTCCCCCAACATCAGAAACACCCAGATCGGATTCGCGACCGGCTCGAGCATGCCGGTGAGCGACGCCTGCGTCGCGGTCACGTACTTCAACCCTCGAACGAAGAACGCATAAGCCAGCGCGATCTGAAACAGTCCCAGAAACGCGAGGACTCCGAACGACTTCGGAGTGAGCGCGAGATCGTTCGCGACGAAGGGCAGCAGCGCGAGCGCGAGAACGACATTGCCCCAAGTGACCGCCGCCTGCGCCGCGTCATGCTCGCGTCGCAGCGCGAGGATGAGTCCGGCGAAGAAGACGCTGGAGACGAGCGCCATCGCGTTCCCGGCCATCCCGCGCGTTTCGAACTTGCCGACAAAAAACAACGCCATCCCGCTGATGGCGACGACGATGGCGATGACGTCGCGCGCCCGCATCGGCTCGCGCACGACGAGCGGCGAGAGGAGCAGCACCCAGATGACACCGGCGTACTGCAGAAAAATCGCGTTCGCCGCGGTGGTCCATTTGGTGGCGATGACGAACGCGGTGAGACACGCGCCGTAGCAGACGATCGCCGCAATGAACGCCGCGGTCGATTTCCACCGCCGCCGCCCCCACACGTCGCGTCCGAAGACGATGAAGAGCGCAATCGCGGCAAAGAGCGATCGATAGAAGGTGACCTTCAGCGGCGAGTCGGCAATCCCCTTGATGCCGATCCCGCCCGTCGACCAGAGCAACGCGGCTGCAACGATCCAGATGACGCCGCGGCGCGACTCGATCACGCGCGGATTGTAAGAGAGAACGACGAGGGCGCCTCCGGCGGGCGAGCACGGCCCGCAGCGTTAGTCTTTAGGGCTTGGCCAACAGACGCTGCGGGCCGCGCCCGCCCGCCGGAGGCGCTCCCGGTCGTCCTCTCCGACTAATTCGTGTAGAACGAACCGCTGCGGTCCATCCGAGATCTCACATCGCTGTCGGCTGGCGGGCAGGGGAGCGGATCCTCGGGCGGCAGCACGGCGCCGGCGCATTCGCGCACGACCTCGGCGAGCGTGTCGACCTCCAGTGGTTTATTCAGTACGGCCGCGACCTCGTCGGGATCGATGGTCGTCTCTCCCTTCGGATCGCGGACGGCGAGCACGAACGTCGTCGCCTGGGGGCGGTCCTCGCGGAACTGTTTGAGGAAGACGGCGGCCTCGCCGTCAGGAAGGTCCATATCAAGGATGATCAGCGCGTAATCGCACTTCGCAACGCGCTCCACAGCCTCTTCGGCAGTGGCCGCGGCGTCGACCCCGAGCGGCTGATGGCGCAGGATCGTGTAGAGCATCACACGCAGGGCATCGTTGCTCTCGATGATCAGTACTCTTGGTTCACTCATGGTGTGGGATAACCCAAGGAATATGCCAAGACCGCCCGGTTAATTCGGCTTTTCTGTGTTCTGGTCGAGGTCGCTGTCCGGAGCCGGACATTGCTCGTTCTGGGTGAACGGATCGAGCGTGCGAATGCAGGCGCTGATCGTGTCGATCAGCAGCTCGATGTCGAACGGTTTGCGGATCGAGCCGGCGACGATCTTCGGATTGAGATTGCGCGGCTCGTTCCCCGCCGTCAGCACGATCACCACCGGCCGGATCGCTTCCGGCCAGAGCTCGACCTGCTCCAGAAACTCGTAGCCGCTCATCCGCGGCATCATCAGATCGAGGAGCACGACGGAGTAGCGGCATTGCCGCGATCGCTCGATCGCCTCCTCCCCATTGCGCGCCGTGTCGACGCGATAGCCCCGCTTGCGCAGGACGGTCAGCAGAAGCATGCGGATCGGGTCGTCGTCATCAACAATCAGAATTCTTTTTTCCAAACGCCGCGCCCACCCTCCGCCGGATGATCATGCAAGATACGAGCACTCAACTATTTAGAGAGGTGGTCGTCGAGAAAAGTGAGGACGAGCCGGGCGGTCCCGGCGACGTTCTCGCGGACCTGAGGGCCGGCCTTCGTGACCGTCGCCACCTCGGCAATCGCGGCGGCAGCGAAGCCGTAGGTCGTGAAGTGGATGTGATGCATGCCGGCCGTCGGGGTCGTCGTCAGCGATGCCGTGCGAAGCTCTTTCAGGAAGGTGAAGTCGGGCTTCATGAACGGGTCGAGCTCCTCGTAGATGTGGAGCAGCGGCGGCAGCGGCGCGTGGTGATCGAACTGCAGATACTGATTGCCCGTCGCCGTTCCGATGCCGCCGTCGAGACTGACGACGGCGCGGATGTTTCGATCGCGCGCCGCAAGCAGCAGGGCCGCACGCGCGCCGAAGCTGTGGCCGATGACCGCCTGTCGCTTCTTCTGAATGCGCACGGCGCGCGACGCGACGACCCTCGCCCGTTCCAGCGCCCTCGCCTGCTCCTCTGCGAATGCTCCGATCTGCGACTCGTCGGTCATCGGATGCTTCTTCATCGGCGACGGGACGCTCGCCACGACGTATCCGTGACTGGCGAGAAACTCCGCGAGCACGGCCTGGTCCGCCGCATCCTGTCCATTTCCCTGCGCGATGAGCACGAGCGGATATCTGCCTTTCGCCGCGATCGCATCGCGCGTCGCGTAGACGTGCGCGCCGAGGAATGATTCGGTCGCTTGCGAAGAAAGCCCGCGCGCGTCCGCACCGAGGTAGTCGCGGAAGTGCATGGAAGCGCCGTCGGTCTTCGACGGATACCAGAGATCGACGCCGTCGACATGCCGGTAGCCGGCATGAAAGCGTCCCGGCGACAAGCCGGCCCAAAGCGAGAGGAGAACCCAGAGCATCGGTCTCATGACAATCGCTTCCACGCGGCGGTCAGCAGTTCCGCGTCCTCCGGCGACAGCAATTCCGGCGCTCCCTGCGCCATCGCGGCGTGCAGAAATGCATCGCTCGCCGCGCTCCAGTCGGGCGCGAGCACCACGTCGTCATCGTCGTTGGTCGTCAACACTGCACCGTTGGTCAGCGTACGCGCACGTTCAACGATCACGTTGTGCAGAACGGTGAATCCCGCTCCGATCGGCGAACGGGAATCGCTCGCGGCGAGCGTCGCGGTGTGATCGTGCGAATCGCCGAGCCAGCGATTCCAGGCGCGCGAATAGGCCTCGCGCGCTTCGTCGCGCACGGCGCTTTGCAGGAGCGCAACGTCGTCGAGCGTGATGGCGCGCGCCCGCTCGAGGAGACGGCAGACCGCTTGGCCGTGCGCGCCGAACAAACGCCAGAGCGGCTCTTCGTCGTTGACTTGCACGGCCACCGCGCGCGTGTACTTCGCATACGCCGCGGGCTGCTCCGCCGCCGCCTTCACTACTGACACGCGCCACAACCTTCCCGGCCACTTCGCCACGACGATCGATTCGATCGACTGATCGACGACGATCCACGGCGGACCGCCATCCGCGTTGCGAATCGTCTTCCCGGCGGCGGCGAATCGCATCGGGCCGTCCTCGACGCCGGCGACGAAGACGTACCCGGTGACGCGCCGCCGGAACCAGCTCATTTCTTCTCGCGCTTCTCCAGCGTGTATCCGGCGAGCCGGCGCTCGTGACTCGAATCGTCGATCAGCAATGCCAGCCGCCGCGCGCGCGTCTCCTCGCGCTTCGCGCTGGTCACGTAGTTGATCGCCGAGCGGCGGTACGACGGTGCCTGCCCGCTGAAGTAGGTCCACGCTTTCTTGTTCGCGCGAAACTTCTTCTCATCCGCCGGCGCCAGCTCCTTCGGCGCGTTCTCGTACGCGTAGATGGCGGACTTCTCCGCCGTTCGCGCCTCGAACGCCTTCAAGCCGTTCGGCTGCATCAAGCCGAGCTTCTTCAATTCGGCGACGCGTCCGATGTTGACCGCGCTCCAGATGCTGCCGCGCCTGCGCGGCGTGAAGCGGATGGTGTAGCTGACGTCGTCGATGCGCCTGCGCACGCCGTCGATCCAGCCGAAGCAGAGCGCCTGATCGACCGACTCCGGCCAGGTGATCGACGGACGCCCGCTGTCCCGCTTGTAGAAGCCGACCAGCAGCTCCTTCTCCTTGTCGTGATTCCGCTCCAGCCACGCGCGGAAATCGGCCGGCGTCTCGAAGAAGGTGGGCTTCACTTGACCAGCTTGGCGACGGCGCGGAACTCGTCCGTGCCGGAGTTGACGGTCAGCTCGAACAAGACCATCTCGGTCGAGCTGAGACGCGCGCCGTCCGTGACCATGCGCCGGATCGCGACGTCGCGATTCTCCGCGCTACGCGACGACACGGCATCGGCGACGATCGTCACGTCGTATCCCGCGGCGAGGAGATCGGACACCGTCTGATAGATGCAGACGTGCGTCTCGATGCCGGCGACGATGACCTGCTTCTTCTTCAACTGCCGCATCGTCGCCTGAAACTCGCCGTTCCCCTGCGCGGAGAAGGACATCTTTTCCAGCGGCTCGTAGCCAGACGTCTCTTCGAGCGCGCGGCGCAGCGGCGCGATGGTGGAACCGAGGCCTTTGACGTATTGCTCGGTGACGACGACCGGCATCGTGTCGAGCACATGGCAGCCGCGGATCAGCCGCTCGATGTTGGCCGCGACCTCCGCGTGCCGGTCGATAACCGGCATCAGCTTCTCCTGCACGTCAATTACCAGAAGTACTGAATCGCTTCTTTGTAGTCGGGCCATAGATCCATAGGGTTAGACTTACATCTTCGAGTAGGAGAGAGAGATCGCTTGCGGCTTCAGTATCCCGCAATCGCGCTGGCCGTGTCTGCCCTGATGCTCGCCGGCATCGCGGCGGTCTCGTGGCAGAGCGTGCACCAGCTCGCGTCGGGCGCGGAGCGGGTGGAGCACACCCACCGCGTGCTGAGCGCCATCGACCAGGTGCAACGCCTGGTGAGCGACGCGCGCCGCGGCGAGGGCGGCTTCCTCCTCACGGGCGACGCGAGCCGCCTGCAGACGGTCTACACGGCGCGCCTGCAATTGAAGGACACGCTCTCCTCGCTCACCGCGTTCACGTCCGACAACGCGACGCAACGCAAGCGCGTCGATCAACTGCGCGCATTGACCGACGCCGACTTCGCCTCGATCGATCGCACGGTCGCACTCAATCGAACGAATGAGAATGCGGCGATCGCCGAATACGACTCGCCCGCCACACAATCGCGCTACGCGCAGATCACGCATCTCCTCGATGACGCGCGCCGCGACGAACAACTCCTGCTCGATACGCGTACCGGCGGCGTGGCGACCCGCGTCCGCGCCACACTGCTGATCGTCGGCTTCGGCTACGCGCTCGCCCTCGGGCTGGGGATCGCGGCACTGCTGCGCGTCCGCCGCGAGATCGTGCAACGCCGCCGCGCGGAGCAGGAAGTGGAGCGAGCGAATCGTGAGCTGATGACGCACGTGAGCGCACTGCAGACGCGCTCGCAGCAGCTCGCGATCCTCGGACACATCGGCGAATTGCTGCAGGCGTGTCAGACGCGCGAGGAAGCGGCGGAGCTGCTGTCGAATAGCGCGCCGGCGATGTTCAAATTCGCGCGCGGCGGCCTCTTCCGCGTGGCACCGTCGCGCAATATGGTCACGCCGATGGCGTCGTGGCCCGACGCCGCGGAGCCGTTCGCGCCCGCGGATTGCTGGGCGATCCGCCGCGGCGCTCCGCACGAGAGCACGTCGAACGTGACCTGCGTTCATCTCGCGCGCTCTACAAAAGAACACGCGTTCTGCGTCCCGCTCGTCGCCCAGGGCGAGATGCTCGGCGTGCTGACGCTGGAGTGGGACGGCGATCACGATCCGCGCGAGCTGGCGCGCGCGGCGGCGGAGCAGATCGCCCTGGCGCTGGCGAATCTGGAGCTGCAGCAGACGCTCCGCATGCACGCGATCCGCGATCCGCTGACGAGCCTCTTCAATCGCCGCTACATGGAGGAGTCGCTGAATCGCGAGCTGCATCGCGCCGCGCGCTCGAAGACGCCGCTGTCAGTGATGATGTTCGACCTCGATCGCTTCAAGGAATACAACGACCTGTTCGGCCACGCCGCCGGCGACAACCTCCTGCGCGACCTCGGACAGAACATCGCGCACGAGGTTCGCGTGGAGGACATCGCCTGCCGCTACGGCGGCGACGAGTTCGTGGTGATCCTCCCCGGAGCGCCTCCGGAGTGCGCAACGTCACGCGCCGAGCTGCTGATGGAGAAAACGAAACGCCTCCCCACAGCCGCAATGCCGGACGGCGGCACGGTAACCCTGTCCGTAGGCGTCGCCTCCTTCCCCGCCGATGCCCGCGAGCCCGAGGGACTGCTCGCCGCCGCCGACCGCGCGTTGTACGGTGCGAAACGCGCGGGACGTGCGCGGGTGCTGCGCGCGAGTTGAAGGGGAACGACCGGGGCGCCTCCGGCGGGCCGGCACGGCCGGCAGCGTTTGTGTTTACGCCTGAATCAGCGCAGCCGGCCGTGCCGGCCCGCCGGAGGCGCTCTCGTCGTTCCCTTTCACACGACAACGTGCAGCGGCGTATCTCCACGCAAGAAACTACGCACATCCATCGCCACGATGCGCGCCATTGCCGTGCGCGCTTCTTCCGTTGCGGAGCCGATGTGAGGGGCGAGAACGACGTTGCTCATCGTCAGCAAACGCGCGCTTACCTCGGGCTCGCGTTCGTAGACGTCTAGTGCCGCGCCACGGAGATGACCGGAGTCGAGGGCGTCGCATAACGCCGCTTCATCGATGAGCGGGCCGCGCGAGGTGTTCACGAGATAGGCGCCGGGCTTCATCTTCGCAAGCGCTGATGCATCGATCAGATGATGTGTTTCGCGGGAGAGCGGCGCGTGGATCGAGACGATGTCGCTTGTGGCGAGCAGCTCGTCGAGTGACTCGCCGTGGCGGACGCCGGTCACGTCGACGCCAAATGCCTTCGCGCGTTGCGCGACGGCCTGGCCGATGCGGCCCAGGCCGATGATGCCGAGGCGTTTGCCCTGGAGGCCGGTGCCGAGGAGGTGGAGCGGCTCCCAGACACACTCGGCGGTGCGGCGGACCTCGCTGTCGCCTTCGATCAGGCGGCGGGTGACGGCGAGGATCAGCGCGATCGTCAGGTCTGCCGTTGCTTCGGTCAGCACGCCCGGCGTGTTCGTGATCGTGACGCGGAGCTCGCGCGCGGCGTCGACGTCGACGTTGTTGTAGCCGACCGCGTAGTTCGCGACCATCCGCAGGTTCGGATTCGACGACAGCACGCGCCGCGTCAACGGATCGGACAGCAGCGTGATCGCCGCATCCGCTTCGGCGAGCAGCGTGATCATTTCTTCTTCGCTGCGCGCCTGCTCCGTCGGGTGAGCGATCACGTCGAATTCGCCGGCGAGGATGTCGCGTGCGATCGAGGGGTAGTCGGCGGTGAGGACGACGGTGTATTTCACGGCTTCTTCGCGCGCGCCATCAGCCAGCCGACGAGAAAGAAGCCGCCGCCGATGAAGAGCATGCGCACCTCCGTCGGCACGTCATCGCGCACGACGCCGATGTAGAGGCCGATCGGCAGGATCACCATCCCGACGAGTTGAAAGAAGCGGCCGAAGAACGCGCTCACGGCGAGGGAGCTTATACGAGAACGAAGAGCGGCCAGACGCCGAGCCGCCCGAGGGAGGCTTCGCCGCGCGCGACGAAGTGCAGACCGGAGCCTGCGACGAGATCGCGCACGGTGTTGGAGACGAGGACCTCGCCGGCCGCCGCTGCCTCGGTGAGCAGCGCGCCGATCTCCACCGTCGTACCGCTCACGCTCTCGCCGTCGCTCTCGCATTCGCCGGTGTGCAGCGCGGCCGCGAGGCGCACGCCGGCGCGCAGCGCCGCATCGCGAATGGCGGCCGCGCAGCGGATCGCGCGAGCCGGACCGTCGAACGTGGCCACGAGCGCATCGGCGAGATGTCCGAACTTGCGTCCGTGAAACCACGCCACCTCGCGCGTCGCCTCCTCGTCCAGTTTCGCCAGGCTTTCCGCGTCGCCGTCCGTGCGAACGAAGAGGCAAGTCGCGAGGACGCGCATGGACTGGCGCGGCGTCTCGCGCAGCTCCTCGACGAAGCGCTCCACCGCGTCGAGGATCGCGTCCTGATCGCCGACGAACGGCAGGTGATCCTCTCCCGGCAGCTCGACCAGCCGCGCGCCAGGAATCTTCTCCGCCAGCAGGCGTCCCTCCTCCACGCGCAGGCAGCGGTCGCCGCGGCGATGAATGACGAGCGTCGGGACGCCGACCGTCGGCAGCACGTGGCGGATGTCGACCTCCGCGTTCATGCGCGTGAGCGCCGCCGCCGCGCCCGGACTCGCGCCCATGCGCAGGTAGGTCGCCCACCAGCTCCGGAACTCCGGATCGGCGCTGCGGCTCGGCGCGCGCGCCTCGACGCCGAACGGACCGCCCCATTCGCGCTCCAGTGCGCCGATGAACTCCTCGCGCTGCTCCGCGGTCGGGCCCCACGGATAGTCGGGTGCCCACAATCGCCGCGCGTAGGCGCCGATCATCACCACGCCGGCGACGACGTCGGGATACGTCGCGGCGAAGAGCGCGGTCAGCGGTCCGCCTTCGGAGACGCCCATCAGCACCGCGCGGCGCGATCCGACCGCCGCCATCACCGCGCGCACGTCGTCCATCCGCTGCTCGAGCGAAGGAAGCTGCGACGTCGCCACGCGATCGGAGAGTCCCGTGCCGCGCTTGTCGAAGACGATGAGGCGCGACATCCGGCTGAGACGCCCGAGGAATCGCGCGAACGACGGCTCGGCCCAGAACAGCTCCACGTGCGAGACCCAGCCCATGACGAAGATCAGATCGATCGGACCGTCGCCGACGACCTGGTAGGCGATGTTGACGTCGCCGCTGCGCGCATACCGCGTTTGCGGAGTGACGTAGGGCGGGTTCTCTAACCCGCCGGCGGGTTGGAGAACCCGCCCTACGAAGCGATACCCGCGGCGCGGCATCGTCTGCACGTATTCGGTCGCGGGGTCGACCGTCGCCAGCGTCTTGCGGACCAGCGAGACGTGCTGCGCGAGGTTGTTCTCCTCGACATGCAGGCCGGGCCAGAGCTCGTCGATCAGCTCCTGCTTCGAGACCACGCGGCCCGCGTTCTCGACCAGCAGCCGCAATGTATCGAACGCCTTTCCGGCGAGCGGCAGCTCGCGGCCCTGCGCGCTGAGAAGTCCCTGCGCCGGATCGAGCACGAACGCGCCGAACCGGTAGATCGCCTGGCGCTGCGCAGAGGGCTTCATCGAACTTTCAGCGGCGATTCACCGAGGGCTCAGAACTTCTTCCCGCCGCGGGCTTAGGTTGGCAGCTCCCGCAGATTCTAATGCCGCACCCGGATAGGAGAAGGCCCTATGTCCATCCGTCGTTTGCTCACTCTCGTCGTGCTCTTCGGCGCCGCGGCCCTGCCCGCCCTCGCCGCGAACCATTTCATCAATGGAAAGATCGCCTTCACGTCGACCCGCGACGGGAGCTCGGAGATCTACGTCATGAATCCGAACGGGACGGCGCAGACGCGGCTGACCTTCAACAAAGTGGAGGACGTCGATCCGGCGTGGTCGCCCGACGGGAAGGTGATCGCGTTCGCCCGCGACGAAGCGATCTGTGTGATCAGCGCCGACGGCAGTCGTGAGAGGGTGCTCACGAGCAAGGGCAGCAACAGGCGGCCGTCGTGGTCGCCCGACGGGAAGCTGATCGCGTTCGATTCCACGCGCGACAGAGGAGACACCGCGCGCGAGATCTACATCATGAAGGCGGATGGAACGGAGCAGACGCGCATCACGACGGGCGACGCGAGCCACACCAACTTCGCTCCCGCCTGGTCACCGGACGGCCGCGCCATCGCCTTCGCCTGCGGCGAGAGCGACGTCCATGGGAACGGCAGCATCTGTGTCATGCGCCCGGACGGAACGGGGATCCAGGCGCTGACCAACAACCGTTTCGGGCGCGACATCGATCCCGCGTGGTCGCCCGACGGCAAAACGATCGTGTTCGAGAGCTCGGGGCCGTTTTTCGTCCGCAGGAGCGTCCTGATCATGAATGCCGACGGCTCGGATCTGAAGAAGATCGCGACCGGGACGAATGACGTCCCCAGCTCCCAGGCTCATCCCGTCTTCTCGCCGGACGGAACGAGGATCGCGTTCGGCAAAGATCCGGCCCTCTCGTTCGGCACCAACATCGAGACGATGAATCCGGACGGCAGCGGCGAGATCAAGCTCACCGACAATCCTGTCGACGGCAACGGCACCGGCATCGCCGACGATGATCCGAGCTGGGGCCGCCAGTTTCCGACCGAGACGACCGGCGTGTACGTGCCGTCGACCGGCCAGTGGCTCCTGCGCAATGCGAACACCACGGGCGCCGCGGACTTCATCGTGACGTTCGGCGGCCGGCCGGGCGATATCCCTGTCGCGGGTGACTGGGACGGCGACGGACGGACCGACATCGCCGTGTTTCGCGACGGGCAATTCGTTCGCGCGCTGCTGAAACCGCTCGATCCCTGCCTCCCCTGCCAGCCGATCCTCCTCCCCGTTCCGCTCGACGACATCGCCTTCGGCGAGGCAGGCGACCTGCCGCTCGCCGGCGACTGGAACGGCGACGGCATCGACGACCTCGGCGTCTTCCGGGCGCCCAAGCTCGGGACGTTTCTTCTTCGCGTGCCGCTGGGGCAGGACACTTTCACGACCCAAACCATCCCCTTCGGCTCGGCCGGCACGCTGCCGGTGGCCGGCGACTGGAACAACGACGGGAAAGACGAGATCGGGATTTACAACCCGACGCTCGCTCAGTTCTCCCTGACCTCGGATTTCGCCGAGCCGACGTTCATCTTCCCCTTCGGACTCGCGGGCGATCGTCCGCTCGCCGGCGACTGGCGCGGCAACAGCATCGACGGAGTCGGCGTGTTCGATCCCGTGAGCAGGACGATGCGCCTCGGCTCGCGGCTCACGTTCCCGCCCGACATCATTTTCCAGTTCGGCGTCACCGAAGGTCTGCCGGTGGCGGGACATTGGACGGGGGCGGAGTAGGTTAGTCGTCCCACTCGCCCGGCGGGCGCGAGAGCAGATCGTTCATCGCGTCCGCGATCTCCTGGGGCGATTCATCACGCCACGGCAGATGAACGAGAACCTGATGCGAATCCGGATCGCGCTGCAGAGAGACGGTGAAGCTCCCAGGACGCACGCGGCCCGATGCCCACGAGAACCGCAGTCCCGACTCCGCGAGCCTCCTGCGATTCACTCCGAGCGCGCAGAGGCGCGCCGCAGTCCGGTCGGGCGTCTCCCAGCTCGTGTCGTGAATCGCGCGCTCGAGCTCCGCGTCATACGCCGCGGCGGAAAAACTGTATGGGTCCCGCGCATCGGGAGTCCAGACGACGAGGTCTCCACGCCTGACGATTTCGACCTCGGCGCTCCCGCATCCGACTTCACCACAATCGCATCGCGCAACCGTCGCCCGATGAGGCACATCGGACGCGCGAAGCGGACTCGTTTCGCCGAGGATGTCATCCGGATCCATTCCGAGATTTTCGAGGAGGCGCGATAGCAGATCGACGTCGTCGCCGAACAGCCGGACCTCATGGTCGTTCGTTGCCCGCGACGGCCGCACCTCGATTCGAAATCGCTGGTAGTGCGTCATCGCTCGTCGATCGTAATCGTCTCCACCTTGTCCCCCCGCTCCGTCTGATCGACCACCGCGTTCATGCCGTCGGTCACGCGGCCGAAGATCGTGTAGCCGCCGTCGAGGTGGGGCTGGGGCGAGTGGGTGATGAAGAATTGCGAGCCGCCGGTGTCGGGGCCGGAGAGGGCCATGCCGACGGCGGCTCGCGTGTATTTCTGCAGGTTGATCTCGTCGCGGATGGCGTAGCCGGGGCCGCCGTTCATGTCGTTGCGCGGATCGCCTCCCTGGATCACGAAGTTCGGGACGACGCGCATGAACGACGTGTTGTCGAAGTAATGCGCCTTCGCGAGCTGCGCGAAGTTCCATGTCGTGATCGGCGCGTCCTGCGTCAGGAGCTGGATCGCGATCTTGCCGCGCGTCATGTGGATCGTCGCCGTGTGCGGCTCGCGCGACCAGGTCACGATCTCGTTGTAGTCGCTGCGCTCGACCGGCAGCGGCGTGTACGACGGGCGCGGCTTCTTGAATTTTTCTTCGATCTGATCGGCGGCGATGCGGCGGACGACCGGATCGTTGTCGCTCACCGCCCAGCGGACCGCGGTCTCGTTGCCGACCGCTGCCAGCGCAGTGATCGCGGCGAGCCGCGCGTCGTTCATCGCGTCGCCGCGCGCGCGTGCTTCGGCCGCGGAGAAGAGATCGGGATCGGCGTTCTTCACGTGCATGTAGCGATCGATCGCGTTCGTGCGGACGATCACGTCGCGATCGTCGAACATCGGCCGGATCCACGACGCGTTCACGTCGCAGCGATCGTCGGGAATCGTGCTCAGCGCGGTCGCGCGCACCATCGGATCGTCGTCCTTCGCGAACGACGCGCGCAGCGCATCGGCGTCGGGCGGCAATGCCTCGAGCCCGCGCACCTTTTGCCACGACGTCAGATTCGACATCGCCATCAGCGCCTGCGAATCGTTGCGCACGATCGCGCCGGTGGCGAGCTCGCGCTCCCAGCGTGAGCCGCGCTCGAAGATCTCCTGCAGGCGCCGTTTCGCCGAGGCGTTCTTCGCCGCGTACCAGCCGAGCGTGTCGATCACCGAGGCGCGGACCGCGGGATCGGGATCGTCGGTCATGGCGATCACCCGCACGGCATCCTGCGCGAAGTCGGGTGTCTCGATCGCCTTCGCGTCCTTCGCCGCGATGCGCGCGATGGCGACGATCGCGTTCGTGCGCACCCACGGATGCTCGTCGGTGAACATCGTGGTGAGCGGCGAGACCGATTGCGGTGATGCGATGCGCCCGAGGGCCGACGCGACGTACGCGCGTGTCTGAGCGTCTTCGTCGTTCAGGAGCAGTTCGAGCCGTTCGCGCGCGGGAGCGAAGGCGCGGCGCGCGAGCGCATACGTCGCGGCCTGGCGGATCGCGGACGACGATGAGGCGAGCGCATTTGCGGCGACGGCACTCGCTTCGTCCGAGGCCCAGCGGAAGAGGAATCGGATCGCGCGCGTGCGTACGCCTTCCGGTTTCGACTCCGCGGCGAACGGCGCATAACGCGCGAACGGTGTCTTCGGCGCGAGTTTCGACAGCGCCTCCACGGCCTCGGCGGCGACGCTCGAATCGGCATCGTCCGCGAGAACGAACAGCGGATCGAGCGCCTCGGCGTCCCCGATCTCACCGAGGGAGAAGGCGGCGGTCTCACGGACCGTGCGATCCGAATCGGCGACCAGTTTCCGCAGCGCGTCGACGCCGGCGCGGCTCTCCGCGAGCGGGCAGATCCGTCCGAGCGCGAGCGCCATCCGCTTGCGGTGCAAGGGGTTGGTGTTGTTGATCCAGGCGTCGACCAGCGCCGGATCGAACTCGCGCCGGTCCTCCAGCCGCAAGATGCGCGCCTCTTCCTCGACGGTGAATCCGTACACCTCGGGGACGGGTGGAGGGGCCGCTTTGGGAGGGGGCGGCGGGGGCACGGTGGCGCATGCGGAAAGGAGGAGCGCGAGAAGGGCGTACCGGCGCATGGCGAGCAGTGTAGGGCAGGGCGGTGTGACAGCGCGCACATGCTTCTGTGCGCGGTGACGCTTGTCGCGATTACCCTGCTACCTGAAACTTCACGTTGCATGCAGGACACGCTCGCCATCGACGCACAAAACCTCGCCCGCCGCTACGGACGCCGGTGGGCGCTCGCGGATGTCTCCCTCCGGATACCGCATGGGCGTGTCGTGATGGTGGCGGGGCGGAATGGCTCGGGTAAATCGACCCTCTTTCGCATCCTCTCGACGGCCATCCGCCCCGACCACGGCTCCGCGAACGTCCTCGGATTCGACCTCGTGAAGCAGCGCTACGACGTCCGCAAAGACGTCGCGCTGCTGAGCCATTACTCGTACCTCTACGAATCGCTGACCGCTGCCGAGAACCTGCAGGTCACCGCGTCACACATCGGCATGAGCAGCAACGGACTGAAGGACGTCCTCGACCGCGTCCGCCTCGGACAACGCGCGAACGACGCGGTCCACACCTTCTCCGCAGGCATGCGCAAGCGGCTGTCGTTCGCGCGCGTGCTGCTGCAGCGGCCGCGGATCGCACTGCTCGACGAGCCGTACGCGCAACTCGACCCCGAGGGGTTCGTGCTCGTCGATGAAGTCGTGCAGGAGCTGAAGGCGAGCGGCGTCACGGTCCTGATCGCGACACATCAACTGGAACGAGCGGGCCGGATTGCGGAGGAGACGATCACGCTCGAGCAGGGGAGGGTCGTGTGCTGACCGCCGCCCTGCGCAAAGAGCTCCTCCTGCAATGGAAGACGCGCACGCAGCTCATGGCCGTGTTCGTCTTCGGCGCGACCTCACTCCTCCTCTTCAGCTTCGCGGTCGGACCGAACTCCGAGGCGCTGCGGCTCTACTCGTCCGGCTTCCTCTGGCTCGGCCTGCTCCTCTCCTCGACGCTCACGCTCGCGGAGAGCTATCACGCCGAGATGGAGAATCGGGCGCTCGAAGGGCTGCTGCTGTTGCCGAGCGATCCGCGCGCGCTCTACTACGGCAAGGCGATCGCGAACTGGCTCCAGCTCGCGCTCCTCGGCGTCGGACTCGTCCCGGTGATGGTCGTGCTCTACGACGCCGGTACGACCGATCTGCTGCGTCTGCTTGCGATCATCCTGCTGGGCACGGCAGGACTCTCCGCGCCCGGCACCTTGTACGCGGCGATGACTTCGCAGGCGCGGGCGAAACAGACTCTCCTTCCTTTGCTGTTATTTCCGTTGATCGTTCCGGCACTATTGGCTTCCGTCAAAGCAACGTCGCTCGTCATCCTCGGAGATCCGATGCACCAGTTGCCTTCGTGGATCAGCCTTCTGACCGCGTTCGACGCGATTTACTGGTCGTTGTGCGGCCTGCTGTATGGCCGTGTAGTGGAAGAGTGAAACGCATGAAAAAAGCCGCTCCCAGCGCCATCCTTCTCGCCATCGGTGCTTACTTCGGATTCGTCGTCGCGGTCGCCCAGTTCCACGGCATGTCGGCATTCGCGCTCGGACTGCCGTCCGGCGTGATCGCCACGCTCGCCGCCGGCTGCGGCGTCGCCGGCGCGATCTGGTTCCTCTTCGCGAACGACGAAGTCGATTCGTGGGTGCCGTCGCAGGTGATGATCGGGCTCGCGCTCGTCTGTCTTCTCACCGGCTCGTACTACGGACTCTTCGTCGCGCCGCCCGAGCAGTTCATGGGCGAAGTGCAGCGGATCATGTACGTGCACGTGCCGACCGCCTGGAACGCGCTGCTGGCGATGACGCTCGCGTTCGCGTGCGCCGTCATCTTCCTCTTCCGCGGCGACTACAAATGGGACTCGCGGATGGAAGGGGCGATCGAGACAGGCGTCGTGCTTGCGTTCCTCCTCTGTTGCCAGGGAGCGATCTGGGCGAAGCCGACGTGGGGCGTCTGGTGGGACTGGGATCCGCGTCTGACGACGACCGCGGTGCTGCTCTTCGCGTTCCTCGGCATCCTCGCGCTGCGCAAGTTCGTCGAAGATCCGGCGCGGCGCGCGATCTGGTCGGCCGTGGCCACGATCATCGCGTACGTCGACGTCCCGATCGTCTACTTCTCGGTGCGCTGGTGGAACTCGCTGCATCAGCAGCAGTCGAGCCCGGGCACGGTTTCGAAACAATTCTGGCTGCCGCTACGCCTCAACGCGTTCGGCATCCTTTTCCTCATGGTTGCATTCATCATGCTGCGAGCACGGATCGCGTCGCTGCGCCTGAAGTCGGAGATGGCGCCGCCGCTGCCTGAAATGGCCGAGCTCGGGGAGGCCGTATGAGCGGAGGAGTGGTCAGCGGCGGATGGAACTTCGTCGTCGCCGCGTATGTGGTCACGTTTTCAGTGCTTTTCATCTATGGCGTGAGCATCATCACCCGGTTTCGTGAGGAGCGGTCCCGCGCATCCGAGGAGGCGAAGACACAATGAGCACTGTGATGAATCATCCAACTGCAAGTGACGACATGCGGCGCCGCTCGCGCATGTTCATGATCGGCGCGTTCGTCGTCGCGGCGATCGCCTTCATCGTCATCGCCGCCGGCGGCATCAACAAGAACCTCGTCTACTACTGGACTCCGACCGATCTCCAGGCCGCGGGCGACAAGGCGTACGGCGCGACGATCCGCCTCGGCGGCATGGTCGCTCCCGGATCGATCAGGAAGAACCCCGGTATTTCCGCGCTGGAGTTCGACGTGAAGGACGGCGGTGGAATCGTGCACGTGAAATCCGCCGGCGTGCCGCCGCAGATGTTCCGCGAGAACATCGGCGTGGTCGTCGAAGGGACGATGGTCCGCGGCGGCTACTTCAAGTGCAACCGCCTGATGGTCTCGCACAACAACGAGTACCGCGCGCCGAAGAACGGTCATCCCGTGGACAAGAAACAGATGGAGAAGTACATCAAGGACGCACAATGACCGCCAGCCTCGGACGCATCCTCATTCTTCTGTCGCTCCTCGTGTCGACCACCGGCGCGGTTCTCGGATACGCCGCCGGCTGGAAGAAGTCGGCCGATGGACTCAAGTGGGCGCGCCGCTTCGCCCTCGCCTTCGCCCTGCTGATGATCGGCGCGACGTTCGTGATGGAGTACGCGCTCATCACCCACGACTTCAGCGTCAGCTACGTGGCGCAGGTCGGCTCGCGCGACGTCCCGCTCTGGGTGACGATCGTCAGCCTCTGGTCATCGCTCGAGGGATCGATCCTCTTCTGGGGCTTCATCCTCGGCATCTACATCGCCGGCGCGACGTGGCTCACGCGCAACGAGCATCTCGACTACATGGCCTACACGATCGGCACGTGGCTGTTCTGCGGATCGTTCTTCAGCTTCCTGATCGCAGGGCCCGCGTCGCCGTTCCACACCGTCGCCATTCCGCCGCTCGACGGACCGGGACCGAATCCGCTGCTCCAGAATCACGTCCTGATGGCGGTCCATCCTCCGTTCCTCTATCTCGGCTACGTCGGGATGACGATCCCGTTCGGCTTCGCCACCGCGGCGCTGCTGCGCGGACGTCTCGGTCAGGCGTTCCTCCGTCCGATGCGCGCGGCGCTGCTGCTGCCGTGGATCTTCCTCACCATCGCCATCATGCTCGGCGGCTGGTGGGCGTACGAAGTCCTCGGCTGGGGCGGCTACTGGGCCTGGGATCCGGTGGAGAACGCATCGCTGCTGCCGTGGCTCACCGCCACCGCCGCACTGCACTCCGCGCTGGTGATGGAGCGACGCGGCTCGCTCAAAGGATGGACGGTGACGCTGGTGCAGGCCAGCTTCCTCCTCACCATCCTCGGCACGTTCATGACGCGCTCCGGCGTCTTCAACTCCGTTCACTCGTTCACGCAGAGCTCGATCGGCCCGACGATCCTCGTCTTCCTCGCCGCGATCCTCATCGGCTCCGTGACGCTGCTCGCGATGCGCATCGACTCGCTCGAATCCGATTCGCGCTTCGAAGGCCCGGTCAGCCGCGAGGGCTTCTTCCTGATCAACAACCTCCTCTTCGTTCTCTTCACGTTCACGGTGCTGATCGGCACGGTCTTCCCGCTGCTGGTCGAAGCGGTGAAGGGAAAGCAGATGAGCGTCGGAAGGCCGTACTTCGACTCGATGGTGGTGCCGATCGGCGCCGCGCTGCTCTTCATCCTCGGCGTCGGCCCCGCGCTGCCTTGGGGCCGTGCGACGCGCGATCAGGCGAAGCGCGCACTGCTGCCGCCGCTCATCGGTGCGGCGATCGTGGCGATCATCGGCTACGCGCTCGGCGTGCGGAATGCGTGGACGCTGCTGACGCTCGCGTTCGGCGGATACGCGGCGCAGGTCACGCTCGGACAGATGTGGCTCCCGGTCATCCAGCGCATCCGGCGCGGTGACGCCGCGGGCGCGGCGATCATCGATTCACAGCTCCGCCGCGGACGCCGCCGCTTCGGCGGATATCTGATCCACGCCGGCGCGGTGATCGTGATCGTGGCGATCGCGGTGTCGAGCACGATGCGCACGCAGCAGGAAGTGCGGCTCACGCGCGGAGAAAGCGCGACGGTGGGCGGATACACGTTCGTGTTCACCGGCACGGAGCAGAAGAACGAGCCGCATCGCGTGTCGACGCTGGCGAACTTCGACATTTCGAAAAACGGGAAAGCAATCACCCACCTTGCGCCGCGCATGAACCAGTACACGGCGATGCGCGATCCGCTCGGAACGCCCGACGTCTACACCACGCTGAAAGGCGACATCTATCTCTCGATCATGAACATCGAAGGCGACGCGGTCGGCGTGAACGTCATCCTGACGCCGATGGTCGGCTGGATCTGGTGGGCGGTGCTGTTGATGGGCGCGGGCGGGATCATCGCGTTATTGCCCTTCTCCCGGCGGGAGAAGGTGCCGCAGGCGGATGAGGGGCCCGTACGCATCGGCGCGAACGAGGTCGCCATTTCATGAATCGCGTCGTCCTCATCGCCGGAATCCTCATCACCGTCGCGCTGGTGGTCATCCTCTCGGCGGGACTGGGGAAAGATCCGCAGCACATCGAATCGCCGCTGATCGGCAAACAGGCGCCTGATTTCGCGCTGAAGGCGGTCGGCACGGGCGAGACGATCGACCTGACGCAATTTCGAGGAAAACCGCTGGTCGTCAACTTCTGGGCGACGTGGTGCAGGCCGTGTTACGAGGAGCATCCCGTGCTCGTCTCCAACGCGCAAATGATGCAGGGACAGGTGCAGTTCCTCGGCGTCGTTTTCCAGGACAAGGAAGAGAAGATCCAGCAGTTCCTCAACGAGCGCGGCACCGCGTATCCGACGCTCGTCGATCAGGCCGGAAAGACCGCCATCGCGTACGGCGTCGGCGGCGTGCCGGAGACCTTCTTCCTGAACAAGGACGGCAAGGTCGTGGCGAAGTTCGAAGGGCCGATCGATCCGGAGTCGCTACAGCAGAACGTGCGAAAGGCGATGACGCAATGAAACGACTGATCCTGCTTCTGATGCTCGCGACGTCGCTCGCCGCACAGGAAGTGAAAGTCCCCGACGCCGAACAGTTCGTCGGCAAGCCGCAGGGGCAGCCGGTCAGCGGCGCGCTCCTCGATCAGCGGACGAACGAGACCGGCGCGCTGCTGCGCTGCCCGGTGTGCCAGGGGATGTCGATCGCCGACTCGCCGTCGGAGATGGCGGTCAACATGAAGCATCAGGTGCGCGAACTGATTGCGCGCGGCTACACGCAGGAACAGATCCTCCGCTACTTCGAGCGCTCGTACGGACAGTTCGTGCTGCTCAAGCCGAAGTTCCAGGGCGTCAACACGCTCGTCTGGATCCTCCCGATCCTCGCCCTGATCCTCGGCGCGGCGGTGATCTTCAGCTTCATGAATCGTCAACCTGTTGACGAGATCGCTCCACCCCCGGCCGCCGATGAGGATCCATACCTCGCGGAAGTGCGAAAGCTGACTGGAAAACAATCATGACCGGTTCGACCGACTGGCTCAGCGCCACGGCGATGCTCCTCTCGGGGCTCATCGTCGGCTTCATGTTCATCTACTCCTCGATGCGGCGGAAGCAGCAGAGCGCCGCGGCCTCGGGCAGCGAAGATCTCGAGCTCCGCGACCTGCAGGCCCGCCGCGACGCGCTGATCCAGCAATTGCGCGATCTGGAAGACGTCCCGGCCAACGCGGCCGAGCGGACGCGCCTCGAGCGCGAAGCAGCGCAGGTCCTGCGCAAGCTCGATGGAAAGCGTCCAGTGGGGGGACAGGCGCCCCGCCTGTCGGCTCCCGCACCCGTCACTTCGCCGGCGACGGGCGGCATGAACCCGACCGTGAAAGGCTTCCTCTGGGGCGTCGGCTCGATCGCCGCGCTCGGATTCCTCGGCTGGTTCGTCTATTCATCCTCGACCGATCGCAACGCGCAGCAGCCGAGCGCGATGCAGCCCGCACCCACGCAGTCGCAGCCGGCGCAGCAAACGGATCCGGTCGTGCAGCAGCTCGAAGCCGCGGTCGCGAGCGCGCCGGAAGACGTCAACGCGCGCATCAACCTGGCGAAGGCGTACCTCGAGCACGAGAACATGATGGGCGTCTTCGAACAGACGCAGGCCGTGCTGGCGAAGTCGCCCGACGAGCCGCGCGCGCTGACGTATCAGGCGCTGGTGCGCATGGCGATGGGCCAGACCGACGTCGCCGGCAAAATGCTGGAGGAGGCGACGAAACGCGATCCGAAGCTGACCGATGCGTGGGTCGGCCGCGCGTGGCTTGCGTTCCAGACCGGCAAGCGCGACGACGGCGAGAAGGCGATGCAGCAGGCGATGCAGCAGCGCCCCGATCAGCAGCCGCGTCTGGAGCAGATCCTCGCCGAGATGCGCAAGCAGAAGCCGGTCGCCTCCGCGCAACTGCCGAGCGATCATCCCGCGCTGCCGGCGCCCGGCGCGGCGCAGGCGCAACCCGCCCCCTCGGCGCCGGCCGACGCCAGCTCAATCCATCTCACCATCAACCTCGACAACGCCGCCGCCGCGCGCGCGCCGCAGCACGCGATCCTCTACATCATCGCGCGGCCGGAGGGCGTGACCGCCGGACCGCCGGTCGCGGTGAAGCGCCTGCTGTCGAACGGATTCCCCATGGACGTCGACTTCGGCTCCGCCGATTCGATGATGGGACAACCGATCCCGCCGAAGGTGCATCTCGAGGTTCGCCTCGACACCGACGGCGACGCCGCGACGAAAACGCCCGGCGATCCGGTCGCGGTGCAGGACGGCGTGAGCGCGGGCTCGAGAGTTTCGCTGATTCTCAAGTAAGAGTTGCCGGTTGTACTCCAAGTAGAATCGCTCGATGAAGCGAGTGCTGTTGCCGTGGGTCGGTCCGCTCCTCGTCCTCGTCGTCCTTCTGATCCGCTGGCAGGGACCGGCCGCGAAGCCGGCTAGCGCGCCCGCCAACGAGTTCTCCGCCGAGCGTGCGTACGCCGCCGAGAAGCAGATCCTCGCCGGCATCACGTCGCATCCGATCGGCTCTCCGGCCGACGACGTCGTCCGCGCGCGCATCGTGACTACGCTGCAATCGCTCGGGTACGAGACGCAGATCGAAGAGACATTCGGCTGCGACGCGCATGCGCAGTGCGCGAAGGTCCGCAACGTCATCGCACACGCGCCGGGGATGCCGTCGCGTCCCGCGATCCTGCTGATGGCGCATTACGACTCCGTCCCCGCCGGACCAGGCGCGTCGGACGACGGCACCGGCGTGGCGACGCTGCTGGAGGTCGCGCGCGCCGTACGCGGCGAGGCGTTCCACAACCCGCTGCTCATCGTGTTCACCGAGGGGGAAGAAGGCGGACTGCTCGGGGCGGAGGCGTTCGCGGCCGACGCGAACGTTCCACAGGTCGCGGCCGTGGTGAACATCGACAACCGCGGCACAGACAAGGCGAGTCTTTTGTACGAGACGAGCAGCAACGACCGGCGCATCCTCCAGCGCGTCATCCACGCGCTGCCGTGGCCGGTGACGTCGTCCCTCTTCTCCACGATCTACGACCTGATGCCGCACGACAGCGACTTCACGGTCTTCAAACGCGCCGGGAAGTCGGGCGTGAACTTCGCCGCGATCGGCGATCAGTGGGCCTACCACACGCCGTACGACAACCTCGGGCGCGTCAGCCTGCGCACGCTGCAGCATCACGGCGACAACGCGCTCGCGTCCGTCCGCGCGCTCAGCAACGGCGACCTGCGGCACGGCGCCGATCAGAACGCCGTCTGGTTCGACGTGCTGACCTTCTTCGTCATCTCCTGGCGCGCGCACTTCACGGTCTGGCTCGCGGTCCTCGCGCTCATCGCATCGATCACTGCCGCGGCGCTGCTGATCCGCCAGGAAGAGGCGACGCTGCGCGGCGTGATCCACGGCGCGCTGGCGCTCCTCGGCGCGATCGTCGTCGCCGCGATCCTCGGCTATGCACTGGCGCGGCTCGGCACGCTGCGCGCGACGCAAATGTGGATCGCGTATCCGATCCCGATTCAGATCGCGATGTGGCTGGCAGGCATCGCGGCGGCGATCGGAGTCCCGTCGACGCTGCGACGCCACACGACCGACAGCGGCATGCTCGCCGGCGAGGCATTGATCTGGTCCGCGCTCGCGCTGACGCTCGCGCTCGTGCTGCCCGGTGCGAGCTATCTCGCGATCGTGCCGGCCGTCGTGCTCGTCGTCCGCGCGTTCATCCACGCGTTCACCGGCTTCTCGCATGAGTGGGGAGCGCTGATCGCGTCGGCGCTGATGTCGATCGCCTTGCTCCCCGCGGCGATCGCGCTCTACGACGGGCTCGGAAATCCGGCGCTGCCGGTGATCGCGGCGGTCGTGGCAATGGCGTTCTCGCCGGTCGCGTTCGCACTCGACGAGCGGCGGATCGCGGTCACCGCGTTCGCGGCCGCGCTCGTCTTCACCGTCGTTGCGCTCGCGCTGCCCGACACGACGCACGATCGGCCGAGAAGCATCCGGCTCGTGCACATGACCGAGGGATCGCTCTCGCGCTGGATCGCCGGCTCGGCCACGCCGGAGATGCGCAAGGTCGCGCATTTCTCGCGCTTCATGTGGCCGTGGGCATTCCGCAATGCGCTGGAGGCACCCGCGCCGGCGATCAACATCCCGCAGGTCGAGCTCAACGTCGTCAGCGACACCGAGGAGCGCGGACGGCGGCATCGCGTCCTGCAGCTTCATTCGCGGCGCAATGCATCGCGCGTGACGCTCTTCTTCCAGACCAGCGCCACGCTCGAGTCGATGAAGATCAACGGCGTCACGCCGCCGCCGAAGCCGGCGCACTACTTCGAGCTCACCGCCAACGGCTGGCATCGCATCGCGGTCTACGGCGGCGGAGACGCGACGATCGAGCTCGTGACGCGCGGCGCCCAGCCGATCAACGCGGTGGCGACCGATCTGACGTACGGCATCCCGGACTTCGGGCGCGAGCTGGCGCGGGCGCGGGACGCGTCGAACGCGATTACGAGTGATGACGGCGACGCGACGCAGACGCTCGTGCGGAAGCGGCTCTAAACAATTCGGCCCGCCGGGTGGCGGGCCGATTCAGTCGATTACTTTTCGCTCTTCTTCTTTGCGGCGGGCTTTTTCTTTGGCTTCTCTTCCGAGGCTTTGGCAGGAGCCTTCTCAGCCTTCTTCGGAGCGGCCTTCTTCGCTGCCGGCTTCTTCTTCGGCTTCTCTTCCGCGGCCGGTTCGTCGGCAGACGCGTCAGCGGCGGGAGCCGCCTTCTTCGCCTTGGCCTTCTTCTCCGGCTCCGGAGTGGCCTCGGTCTCGGACTTCAGCTCGAAGCCGACGAGCTCGAGGATCGCCATCTCGGCGGCGTCGCCGCGGCGGGCGCCGAGCTTGATGATGCGGGTGTAACCGCCCGGACGCTCGGCAAAGCGCGGTCCGAGGGTGCCGAACAGCTTCGCCACGAGCGTGTCGTCGGCGACGATGCGGAACGCCTGACGGCGGGCGTGGACGCTGTCGTTGCGGCCGAGAGTGATGAGCTTCTCGATCTGCGGACGCAGCTCCTTCGCCTTCGGCAGGGTGGTGATGATGCGCTCCTTGTCGATGAGCGACGCGAGCTGGTTGCGGAACATCGCATTGCGATGCGCGCTCGTGCGTCCCAGCTTGCGGTTGACCATTCCGTGTCTCATTTCGAGTGACCTCGTTTCTTACTAATCGCGCATCTCGCCGGCGCGGGAGGCGGGAAGCTTCGTCATGCCGAACGACAGACCGAGGCTGGCGAGAACGTCTTTGATCTCGTCGAGCGACTTGCGTCCGAAGTTCTTGGTCGAGAGCATCTCGCGCTCGGTACGCTGAACGAGATCACCGAGCGTGCGGATGTTCGCGTTCTTGAGGCAGTTCGCGGAGCGGACGGAGAGGTCGAGCTCCTCGATCGGCTTGGAGAGCATCTCCGCGAGGCGCGGGTCGACTTCCGGAGCGGCGGTCTCTTCGATCTGCTCACCGCGCGTCTCGAACTGGCTGAAGATGCGGAGGTGATCGCCGAGGAGGTCGGCGGCGAGGCCGACCGCTTCCTGCGGGGAGACGGCGCCGTTCGTCCAGACTTCGAGCACGAGCTTGTCGTAGTCGGTCATCTGTCCGACGCGGGCGCCTTCGACGTGATAGTTCACGCGGCGGACCGGCGAATGGATCGAGTCGATGGGGATGTAGCCGAGCGGGAGGTCGGTGTCGGCGTTGCGGTCGGCCACGACGTAGCCGCGGCCGCGCTTGAGACGCGCCTCGAGCTTGAGCGAGCCTTCCTTCGACAACGTGGCGATATGCGCCGTCGGGTCGAGGATCTCGATGTCGGAGTCGGCCTCGAAATCGGCGGCGGTGACGACGCCCGGGCCTTTCTTCTCGAGGTAAAGCGTCTTCGGCCCTTCGCCGTGCATCTTGAAGGGGATCTGTTTGAGGTTGAGAACGACGTCGGTCATGTCCTCGACCACACCGGTGAGGGACGAGAACTCGTGCAGCACACCCTCGACGCGAACCGCCGAAATCGCGGCTCCTTCGATCGAGGAGAGCAGCACGCGACGGAGTGCATTGCCGATCGTCGTGCCGAAGCCACGCTCGAACGGCTGGGCGATGAATCGACCGTAGTTCGGGGTGAGGGTTTCGGAGTCGTAATCGAGCTTTTTGGGTTTCTGGAAATCGGACCAGAGCATGTCAGCGGCCTCCTCGTGCAGGTGGAAGGCAGTTTTATCGGGCAGGCGGATGCCTGCCCTCCACCAAGTTTTACTTCGAGTAGAGTTCGACGATGAGCTGTTCCTGGATCGGCAGCCGGATGTCTTCGCGCTTCGGAAGATCCATCACCGTACCGAGGAACTGCTCGGGATTGAGTTGGAGCCACGACGGAACGCCGCGTCCGGCAGCCGTCTCGACGGCCTGGCGGATCTGATCGTTCTTGCGGCTCTTCTCGCGAACCTGGACAACGTCGCCCTTACGAGCCTGGTAGGAGGGAACGTTGAGCTTTCTGCCGTTCACCTCGACGTGGCCGTGGCGAACGAGCTGCCGCGCCTGGGCGCGGGAGGAGGCGAACCCGAGAGAGTAGACGACGTTGTCGAGCCGGAGCTCGAGCTGACGAAGCAGGTTCTCGCCGGTGATGCCGGTTTTCTGCTCCGCGCGAGCGAAGTAGGTCCGGAACTGACGCTCGAGCAGACCGTAGATGCGCTTGACCTTCTGCTTTTCACGAAGCTGAACGCCGTAGCCGAGGACCTTCGAACGACGCCGGCCGTGCTGGCCGGGAGCGTAGTTGCGGCGCTCGATGGCGCACTTGTCCTTGAAACAACGGTCTCCCTTGAGGAACAACTTCATGCCCTCGCGCCGGCAGAGCCGGCAGACGGGATCGGTGTAACGAGCCACTATGCCTCCTTTGGTTCGCACCCGCCCCACCATTGGGACGTTGCGTGTACGACGGCTGCTGCTCGCCGTACGAAAGACAGCAAATCCGCGCCGGCGCGACACGCGCCGGCACGGAAGAATCTGACGAAGTTGTTAAACGCGGCGCCGCTTCGGGGGGCGGCAACCGTTGTGCGGAATCGGGGTCACGTCCTTGATCGACTTGATGTCCAGACCGGAGGCAGCGAGAGCGCGGATGGCTGACTCGCGGCCGGCGCCCGGTCCCTTGACCTTCACGTCCACCGAGCGGACGCCGTGCTCCTGCGCCAACTGGGCGGCGTTCTGAGCGGCAACCTGCGCGGCGAACGGGGTGCCCTTGCGGGAGCCCTTGAAGCCGATGCGGCCGGCGCTGGACCAGGCCAGGACGTTGCCCATCGGGTCGGAGATCGCGACGATCGTGTTGTTGAACGTTGCCGCGATCGCGGCGATGCCGTGCGGGATGTTCTTCCGCTCTTTGCGCTTGGTTCCGGCGCGACGTGCGCCCGCTTTCGGTGCTCTGGCAGTGGCCATTTGTGCTCGTCCTCTTCCTTACTTCTTGGTGGCTTTCTTCTTACCGGCGACGGCGCCCTTGCGCGGACCCTTCCGCGTACGAGCGTTCGTGTGCGTCCGCTGGCCGCGCACCGGGAGTCCCCGGCGGTGACGCATGCCGCGGTAGCAGTTGATTTCCATCAGCCGCTTGATGTCCATGCCGATGTCCTTGCGGAGATCGCCTTCCACCTTCCCCTCGTCGGTGATGACCTGACGGATCTTGCGGACGTCATCCTCGGACAGATCCTTGACGCGGACGTCACGGCTGACCTGGGCCTTGCCCAGGATGTCGTTCGACCGCGAGCGGCCGATACCGTAGATGTAGGTCAGGCCGATTTCGACCCGCTTGTTCAGAGGAAGATCAACGCCTGCGATTCGTGCCATGTTCTCTTATCCCTGTCTCTGCTTGTGTTTCGGGTTCTCGCAGATGATGCGGATCACACCCTGACGCCGCACGATCTTGCACTTGGTACAAATCTTTTTGACCGATGAACGCACTTTCATGACTTGCTCACTTGTATCGATAAATGATGCGCCCGCGCGTCAGATCGTACGGCGAGAGCTCGACCAGAACTTTGTCGCCAGGAAGGATGCGGATGAAGTGCTTGCGCATCTTGCCGGAGATGTGGGCCAGGACCTTGTGCTTGTTCTCCAGCTCGACCTGGAACATCGCGTTCGGCAATGTCTCCAGGACCGTCGCAGTTACTTCAATCGCTTCTTCCTTCTCTGACATATCTCCCCAGTTAATTCACTTGCCCAGAACCATCGGTCCGTTGGACGTGATGGCCACCGAATGCTCGAAGTGCGCGGCCAGCATTCCGTCCACCGTGCGGGCCGTCCAGCCGTCGTTGTCCGTCTTGACGTCCTGGATCATGCCGTTGCTGCCGGCGCGCTCGATGCGCGACTTCAGCTTCGCCCCGATCTCGCAGAGCATCGGCTCGATCGCGAAGACCATGCCTTCGCGCAGCTCGATGCCCCGACCGCGCCTGCCGTAGTTGTAGACCTGCGGATCCTCGTGCATCCGCCGGCCGATTCCGTGGCCGACGAAGTTTCGGATGACGTGGAATCCGCGCTGCTCCGCATGCTCCTGGACCGCGGCGCCGATGTCACCGAGGTGACGTCCGGGACGCATCTCCTCGATCGCCAGATCGAGGCATTCCTTCGTGGTCCGCATGAGGAGATCGGCACGATCCGTGACCTTGCCGACGCCGACCGTGATGGCCCCGTCGCCGACGAATCCGTCGAGGATCGCTCCGAAGTCGAGTCCGATGATGTCGCCTTCCTGAAGCTTGGCGCGGTTCGGGATGCCATGAACGATCACGTCGTTCACTGACGAGCAGACGACCGCCGGATACGGCGGCAATCCCATCGGCGCATACCCTTTGAAGGGTGATTTCGCGCCGCGCTTCGCCAGCTCTTCCTCGGCCACAGCATTGAGCTGCGCCGTGGTGGCTCCCGGCTTCACCATCGACCGCATGATCTCGAGGATCTCGAGGACCACACGGTTGGCCCGGTCCATGACCGCGATTTCATCGCGAGACTTGAGGATCGGCCCTTTCATTCGGTCGAGCATCTATCTCCTACAGCAGGGACTTCTCGATTCGTTCAAAGACCTCATCGACGGGACCGATCCCGTCGACTTCGCGCAACAGACTCTTCGCTTTGTAAAACGTGGCGACCGGAAGCGTTTGTCTGTGAAACGCTTCCAGCCGCTTTCGCACTGCCTGCTCGTTGTCGTCAGGACGGGCGATCAACCCAGTGCCGCAGCGATCACACACGCTATCCGACGACGGAGGGTTGTTTTCGAGATGGTAAACGGCCCCGCAGTTCGAACACGACCGCCGGAGCGCGATGCGCCGGACAATCGCTTCGTCGGGGACCAACAGTTGCAGAACCCGAAGGCTCTCTTCCCCATTCCCGACGATATTGTCGAGCTTCTCGGCCTGTACCAGCGTCCGCGGAAAGCCGTCCAGAATGAAGCCTTTGGCAGCGTCCGACTTCGCCAGCCGGTCTTTGATGATGCCGATCATCAGGTCATCGGGAACCAGCGCGCCGGCGGCCATGATCGGCGCCGCCTGCTGGCCGAGCTCGGTGCCGTCGGCAACGGCCTCACGCAGCATGTCGCCGGTCGAGATGTGCGGAATCTCGTGCACGTCCGCCAGCCGCTTCGCCTGAGTCCCCTTGCCGCTTCCCGGCGGCCCGATGAAGATGATCCGCACCCGTCGTTACCCTCGTCGTCCGCGGATTCGACCGCGCTTCATGAATCCGTCGTAATGGCGCATGACGAGCTGCGACTCGATCTGCTGGATCGTGTCCATCGCCACGCCGACGACGATCAGCAATGACGTGCCGCCGAAGTAGAACTGATAGCCCATGCCTTCCGTGAACCAGAGCGGCAGCGCGCGATCGAGCGCGGCACCGATGCCGAACGGCAACTGATTCACGTGAATGCCGGTGATCAGGAACTCCGGCAGGATGCAGACAGCCGCGAGATAGATCGAGCCGACGAACGTGATGCGGGTCAGCACGCGATCGATGTAATCGCTGGTCTTCTTCCCCGGACGGATGCCCGGGATGAAGCCGCCGTACTTGCGCATGTTGTCGGCCGTGTCGACCGGATTGAAGATGATCGACGTGTAGAAGTAGCCGAAGAAGATGATGCCGATGACCTGGAGCAGGTAGTAGAGCGGCTCACCGACCTTGAGCTGGTTGCCGATCGCCTGGGCCCACGGAGCCTTGATCATCGTCGCGATGGTCGTCGGGATCACGAGGATCGACGAGGCGAAGATGACCGGGATGACGCCGGCGGTATTGACGCGCAGCGGCAGGTAGGTGTTCGCGCCGCCGTAGACCTTGCGGCCGACGACGCGCTTCGCGTACTGCACCGGGATGCGGCGCTGTGCGCGCTCCATGAACACGACGAAGCCGACGACCGCGACCATGAAGACGAGGAGCAGCAGCACGGCGAACAGGTTGTGCTGGCCGGTGCGGATGTCGTCGATGGTCGTCACGACGGCGTGCGGCAGGTTGACCACGATGCCGGCGAAGATGATCAGCGAGATGCCGTTGCCGATGCCGCGCTCGGAGATCTGCTCACCGAGCCACATGATGAAGGCGGTGCCGGTGGTCAGCGTGAGGACGGTCATGATAGGGAAACCGAGTCCCCACAGCGAGTCCTGAACGTAGGTCGGGACGAGCGGCGCGCCGCCGGGTGCGGTCTGCGACTTCAGCCAGAAGGCGACGCCGAGCGACTGCACGACCGACAGCACGATCGTGCCGTAGCGGGTGTACTGATTGATCTTCCGCCGCCCCATCTCTCCTTCCTTCGACAGCTTCTCGAGATACGGCCAGACGACCGTGAGGAGCTGCAGAATGATGGAGGCGGAGATGTACGGCATGATGCCGAGGGCGAAGACCGAAAGACGGCGCAGAGCGCCGCCGGAGAAGAGATCGAGGAACCCGAACACGCCGCCGGTCATCGCCTTGAAGAATTCCTGGAGCGCCACCGGATCGACGCCCGGCGTCGGGATGTGCGATCCGAGACGATAGATGGCGAGAAGGCCGAACGTGAACAGGACCCGCTTGCGCAGATCCTCGATCGCCCAGATGTTGCGGAGTGTCTCGAGGAAGTTCACCTACTGAATCTCCTGGCAGGTTCCACCCGCCGCTTCGATCTGCTTCCGTGCGGTCTCGGAGAACTTCGTGGCCACGACGGTGAGCTTCTTCGTCAGCTTGCCGTTGCCGAGGATCTTGATGCCGTCGTTCTTGCCCTTGATCAGGCCGGCCTGGCGGAGCGCCGTCTCGTCGACGGTCACGCCGTTGTCGAAGCGCTCGAGGTCGGAGAGATTCACGACCGCGTGCTCTTTCTTGAAGATGTTGGTGAAGCCGCGCTTGGGTAGGCGGCGGTGCAGCGGCATCTGGCCGCCTTCGAATCCGCGCATGCGGGAGAAGCCGGAACGCGACTTTTGTCCCTTTTCACCGCGCGCGGCGGTCTTGCCGTGTCCCGAGCCGGGTCCGCGGCCGACGCGCTTCTTGGCGTGGCGGGCACCCTTCTTCGGTTTGAGATTGCTCAGTTCCATGTTTAACCTCGTATTACTCGACGACTTCGACGAGATGCGGGATCTTGGCGATCATCCCGCGAACTTCCTTGGTGTCGGCGCGCTCGGAAACGCGATGCATCTTCCCGAGACCGAGAGCCTTGAGCGTCTCGCGCATCTCGATCGGACAACCGATGCCGCTGCGGATCTGCCGGACCTTGATCTTCTTGGGGGCCGCGCTCATGCCTCGACCTCCGCCGTCTCCCCGTTGCCGCGGAGCGCTTTGTACTGCTCTTCGCTGCGGAGCTGCTTGAGGGCCTCGAACGTCGCCTTGACGACGTTGTGCGGGTTGGCGGTGCCGAGCGACTTGGTCAGGATGTTCTGAATCCCGGCCGACTCGAGGATGGCACGCACCGGACCACCGGCGATGACGCCGGTGCCTTCGGAGGCGGGCTTGAGCAGGACCTTGCCCGCGCCGTAGTGACCGAGCACAGCGTGCGGGATGGTCGTGCCGCTCGTGGAGATCTCGATCATGTTCTTCTTGGCGATCTCGATCCCCTTCTTGATGGCGGCAGGCACTTCCTTCGCCTTGCCGGATCCGAAGCCGACCTTCCCCTTGCCGTCGCCGACGACGACGAGCGCGCTGAAGCTGAAGTTCTTGCCGCCCTTGACGACCTTCGTCACGCGGTTGATGTGGACGACCTTGTCGATCATCCCGCTCTCGGAACGCTCCGCCTCACGACGGTCGCCGCGCTGCGAACCCTGTCCCTGACGCTGCATTGGACGCTGCATGAAGTCTCCTAGAATTCCAGACCGTTTTCGCGCGCCGCATCCGCGAGCGCCTTGATGTTGCCGTGATAGAGGTACCCGCCGCGGTCGAAGACCACGCGCGTGATGCCCTTGTCCTTCGCCTTCTTCGCGATGGCCGCGCCGACGGCCTTGGCCGACGCCGCGTTCGCGCCCTTGGCGCTCGCATCCTTGTCGCGGGTCGACGCGGCGATGATCGTCACCCCGGTGGCGTCGTCAATCACCTGCACGTAAATGTGCTTCAGGCTCTTGAAGACGGCCAGGCGCGGACGCTCGGTCGTGCCCATGACTTTGCTCCGGATACGCTCGCGAATCCGGCCTCTTGCTTCAACTCTGTGCTTTGCGCGATCCATGTTGTCCTCTGCTTACTTGCCCGCGGCCTTGCCGGCCTTGCGACGGATGATCTCGTCGCTGTACTTGATGCCCTTGCCCTTGTACGGATCGGGCTCGCGCAGCGAGCGAATCTCGGCTGCCGTCTGACCGACCTTCTGCTTGTCGATCCCGGTGATGGTGATATGTCCGCTCTTCGCGTCGATGGCGATGTCGATCCCTTCCGGAATCGGGAACCGCACCGGATGCGAGTAGCCGAGCGCGAACACCACCTCGCGTCCCTTCACCTCGGCGCGGTAACCGACGCCGATGATGTCGAGCTCGCGCTTGAAGCCTTCGCTCACGCCGCGAACGTTGTTCGCCACCAGCGCGCGCACCAGGCCGTGGAAGGCGCGGGTTCGCTTCTCCTCGTCCGCGCGGGTGAAGGTCACGACGTTGCCCTCGACCTTCACGCCGATGCCCGTGACGAGCTGGGTGGTCAGCGAGCCCTTCGGCCCCTTGACCGTGACGGCATTGCCGTCTTGTTTCACGTCCACCCCTTTGGGGAGCGGAATCTCTTTTTTGCCAATACGCGACATGGGGATCTCCTTACCAGACCTGGCAGAGGACTTCGCCGCCCACACCGTTCTTCACGGCGTCGTGCCGGCGAGCACCGCCCTTCGAGGTCGACACGATGGCGAGGCCCAGTCCACCGAGCACGCGAGGAATCTCCTGCTTGTTCCGGTAGACGCGGCGGCCCGGACGCGAGATGCGCTCGATCCCGTGGATCACCGGCTCGCCGTCCTCGGCGTACTTGAGGTAGACGCGCAGCGTTCCCTGCTTGCCGTCGCTTTCCACCAGCTTGTAGTTGCTGATGAAGCCCTCGTTCTTGAGGATACGTGCGACTTCCACCTTCAGCTTCGAAGTGGGGAGATCGACGCGGTCATGGTGCGACTGGATTCCGTTGCGGATGCGGGTCAGCATGTCCGCGATCGGGTCTGTCATCGACATTCTCGTTGCTCCTGTCCTGTAGTCCTGCTACCAGCTCGCCTTGGTCACGCCGGGGATGTAGCCGCCGAGCGAGAGCTGCCGGAAGCAGATGCGGCAGAGCTGGAACTTCCGCAGATAGCCGCGCGGGCGTCCGCAGACCTTGCAGCGGTTGCGCTTGCGGGTCATGAACTTCGGCTTGCGCGCCGCCTTGACGATCATTGAGATCTTGGCCATGTTCTGTCCTTCTTACCTGCTGCCGAACGGCATACCCAGTTCCTTGAGGAGGAAGCGGGCCTGTTCGTCGTTTTTAGCGCTCGTGACGATGGTGATGTTCATTCCCTTCGACTTGTCGACCTTCGAGATGTCGATCTCCGGGAAGATGAGGTGATCCTTGATGCCGAGGGTGTAGTTGCCGCGGCCGTCGAACGCCTTGGCCGGCACGCCGCGGAAGTCGCGGACGCGCGGCAGCGCGAGGTTGATCAGACGGTCGAGAAACTCGTACATCTTCTCGCCCCGCAGCGTGACCATCGTGCCGATGGCGACGCCTTCGCGCAGCTTGAACGACGCGATCGACTTCTTCGCCTTCGTGACCACCGGCTTCTGTCCGGCGATCGTGGTCAGCTCATCGACGGCGCTGTCGAGGATCTTCGAGTTCTGGATCGCCTCGCCCATGCCCATGTTCAGGACGACCTTCTCGATCTTCGGGACGGCCATCGGGTTCTTGATCCCGAATTCGTCCTGAAGCTTTTTCCGGACTTCTTTCTGGTAATGCTCTTTCAGTCGTGCAGCCATTTTTTCGTCCTGGTTCCCTACATCTCGGTGTCGCACTTGCGGCAGAAGCGCGACACACCGGAGTCGGTGCGATGCGTGCCGGTGCGCGCCGGCTGATTGCAGCTCGGGCAGATCACCTGAAGGTTGGACAGCTTCACCGGCGCCTCGCGCTCGAGGATGCCGCCCTGGATGTTCCGCTGCGGGTTCGGACGCGTGTGCTTCTTGAGGAAGTTCACGCGCTCGACGATCGCCGTTCCCTTGTTGGGATCGACGCGGAGCACCTTGCCCTGCTTGCCACGGTCCTTGCCCGCGAGAACGACGACGTTGTCGCCCTTCTTCACGTGCGGCTTGACCCGCGGCTGCTCTTTCTGTTTGGTCGCTTTTCCGTACATGGACATGTCGTTACCTCAGATCACTTCCGGCGCGAGCGAGATGATCTTCATGAACTTCCGCTCGCGCAGCTCGCGGGCCACGGGACCGAATACGCGCGTCCCCACCGGCTCGCGGGCGTCGTTGATGAGAACGGCCGCGTTGTCGTCGAACTTGATGTACGACCCGTCGCGACGGCGGCTCTCCTTCACCGTGCGGACGATGACGGCCTTGACGACCGCCCCCTTCTTCACAGTGCCGTCCGGCGAAGCTTCCTTCACCGAGGCGGTGATGACGTCACCGAGCCGCGCGTAGCGGCCGGCGGTCGATCCGCCCAGCATCTTGATGCAGGCGATCTTCTTTGCGCCCGTGTTGTCGGCAACCTGCAGAACCGTTCCCATCTGGATCATGGCTAGCTCGCTTTCTCCAACACCTGGCGTACGTTCCAACGCTTCCGCTTCGACAGCGGACGGGTTTCTTCGATCACCACGCGATCGCCGACGTTGACGTCGTTGTTCTCGGCGTGCGCGAGGAACTTGCTCGTGCGCTTGATGTACTTCTGATACATCCCGTGCTTGACGAGGTTCTCGACCGCCACCACGACGGTCTTCTGCATCTTGTCCGAGACCACCACGCCCACCTTGGTGGTGCGCTTGCTCTCGGTAGCCGTCGTTTCGTTCTTGTCCATTGTTGCCATCTCGTTCTCCGGCTAGGCCCGCGACCGCTCGCTGAGCAGAGTCTTGATGCGGGCAATCTCGCGCCTGACCTCGCGGATCTTGTTCGGGTTCTCGATTCGACCCGTCGCGCGCTGGAAGCGAAGCTTGAACAACTGCTCGTTCAGGTCGCGCTCGCGGGCGTTCAGTTCGTCGACGCTCTTCTCACGAAGCTCGGTGGTCTTCACTGTCCCACCTCCATCTCTTCACGGCTGACGAAGCGCGTCTTGATCGGCAGCTTGTGCGCGGCCAGGCGGAACGCCTCCTCGGCGATCTCCCGCGTCACACCTTCCATCTCGTAGAGGATGCGGGCCGGTTTGATCACGCATACCCACTCTTCCGGCGCGCCCTTGCCCTTACCCATACGAGTCTCGAGCGGCTTCTTCGTCACCGGCTTGTCGGGGAAGATGCGGATCCAGATCTTTCCACCGCGCTTGATGTGGCGGGTCATGGCGATACGGCCGGCCTCGATCTGGCGCGCCGTCACCCAGCCCGCCTCGAGCGCCTGCAGCCCGAAATCGCCGAACGAGATCTTCTGGCCACGAGTGGCCAGCCCGCGACGACGTCCGCGCTGCTGCTTTCTGAACTTCACCTTCTTCGGCATCAACATGATGCGATTCTCCTGAGCTTCTGTTGCTTACTGGGCGCGGCGGCGCGAGCGGGCCTTGGCCATCTCGCCCTTGAAGATCCACACCTTGACGCCGATCGTGCCGTACGTCGTGTTGGCTGTGGCTACGCCGTAATCGATGTCTGCTTTCAGCGTGTGGAGCGGCAGACGTCCGTCCTGGTACCACTCCGTGCGCGCGATCTCGGCGCCGTTCAGGCGGCCGCCGACGCGAACCTTGATCCCCTTCGCGCCGAAGCGGAAGGCCGATTCCATCGCCTTCTTCATCGCCCGGCGGAACGCGATACGGCGCTCGAGCTGGGTGGCGATGTTCTCCGCCACGAGCTGCGCGTCGAGCTCCGGACGCTGGATCTCCTGGATGTTGATGTAGACCTCACCGTTGACGAGCTTCTGCAGCTCGTCGCGGAGCTTGTCGACCTCGGCACCCTTGCGTCCGATGATGATGCCCGGGCGCGAGGTGTAGATGTTGATGCGCATCTTGTTCGCCGTGCGCTCGATGTCGATCTCCGAGACTCCGGCATGGGCGAGGCGCTTCTTCAGATCGGCGCGAAGCTTGAGATCACGATGCAGCGTCTCGGCGTAGTTCTTCCCGGCAAACCAGCGGGAATGCCACGTCTTGTTGAATCCGAGCCGAAATCCGTACGGGTTGACCTTCTGACCCAAGATAGCCCCCTATTTCCGGGCGCGGGCACGGCCAGCTTTGGCCGCCCCTTCCCGCGCGTTGACCGCTTTGACTTCGTCCGACACGTGAACCGTCACGTGGGCCTTCCGCTTCTGAATGCGGTAGGCGCGGCCCATCGGAGCCGGCTGCACGCGCTTCTCACGCGGTCCTTCGTTCACGTAAATCTTCGAGACCACCAGGTCGTCGGTATCGACGTTCGCCTCGGTGTTCTCCGCATTCGCGACCGCCGAGCGGAGAAGCTTCTCCAGATCCTTCGCACAGCCCTTGCGGGTGAAGCGGAGAATGCTCAGCGCCTCGTCGACCTTCTTGCCGCGCACGAGGTCGGCGACAAGCCGGACCTTCTGCGGCGACGCTTTCAGGTATCTGAGTGTTGCAGTGGCTTCCATCGTCGTTCTCCGCTATTTCGCAGGAGGAGCACCGGCCGGCTTGGCCGTCTTCTCCACTTTCTTTCCGCTGTGGCCCTTGAACGTACGGGTCAGGGCGAACTCGCCGAGCTTGTGGCCGACCATGTTCTCGGAGATGTACACCGGGATGAACTTCCGCCCGTTGTGCACGGCCACCGTGTGACCGACCATGTCCGGAACCACCGTCGACCGCCGCGACCAGGTCTTGATGACCTTCTTGTCGCGCTCGCGATTCATCGTTTCGACCTTCTTCGTCAGATGCTCGTCGACGAAGGCTCCCTTTTTCTGTGAGCGCATTACTTGGTTCTCCGCTTGACGATGAACTTGTTGGTGGTCTTGTTCCGCCGCGTCTTGTAGCCCTTGGTCGGCTGACCCCACGGGCTCACCGGATGACGGCCACCCGAGGTCTTGCCTTCACCACCGCCCAACGGATGATCGACCGGGTTCATCGACACGCCGCGGTTATGCGGCTTCTTTCCGCGATGACGCGTGCGGCCGGCCTTGCCGATCGAGACGTTCTCGTGCTCGAGATTGCCGACCTGGCCGATCGTCGCGTAGCAGCGGATGTGGACCTTGCGCATCTCGCCCGAGGGAAGACGGAGCGTCGCCCAGTCGCCTTCGCGCGCCATGAGCTGTGCGAACGCTCCGGCCGAACGAGCCATCTGTCCGCCCTTTCCTTCCTTCAGCTCGATGTTGTGCACCGTCGTGCCGAGGGGGATCTTGGAGAGCGGAAGCGCGTTGCCGACCAGGATGTCGGCGTCTTCGCCCGCGGTGATCGTCGAGCCGACGGCGAGGCCGTCCGGCGCGAGGATGTAGCGCTTCTCACCGTCGGCGTAGTGCAGCAGGGCGATGCGGGCGGTGCGGTTCGGATCGTATTCGATCGCCGCGACCTTCGCCGGGATGCCGTGCTTCTCGCGCTTGAAGTCGATCGCGCGGTACTTCTGCTTGTGACCGCCGCCGATGAAACGGGAGCTGACACGACCGGTCGACGAACGTCCGCCGGTCTTCATCTTCCCCTTCGTCAGCGACTTCTCAGGCGTGGGCTTGGTGATCTCATCGAACGTGTGATGAGACTGAAACCGGATGCCCGGAGAGGTCGGTTTGTAATTCTTGACAGGCATAGTGTCCTCAGTTTTTCGCCTTATCGGGGCCTAAACGCCTTCGATGAAGTCCGGCGCCTTTTCGCCCTCTTTGAGCCTCACGTACGCCTTGCGCCAGTCGCGGCGCTTGCCGGCGTAGCGGCCCATCCGCTTCACTTTGCCGCGGACGTTGAAGAGGCGGACCTCTTCGACTTTGACCTTGAACAGCTCTTCGACCGCGGTCTTGACCTGAATCTTGTTCGCCTCGGGAGCGACTTCGAACGCGATCACGTTCGAGCCCGACTCCCGCTGCATCGTGCTCTTCTCGGTGACGAGAGGACGACGGATGATCTTGTTGCTATTCATTACCGAGTGCCTCCGTCAAGCGCTGCAGGGCTGACTGGCTCAGCACCACGTAGCGGCTGTTGACGACGTCGTACACGTTGACGCTCGAGGCGTCGACCAGACGCAGCTTCGGGTTGTTGCGGGAAGCCAGCACCAGGTTCGTGTTCTCCATCGTGTCGACGAGAAGTGCCTTCCCCTCGACGCCGATGTTCGCGACCTTCTGAGCGAGAGCCTGAGTCTTCGGCTCGTCCACTCCGAGGTCACCAACGAGAACCAGCTTGCCTTCCTTGACCCGGCGAGAGAGAGCGCTCTTGAGGGCCGCCTTCTTCTCCTTCGAGTTCATCTTGTACGAGTAGTCGCGCGGAACCGGACCGAAGACCGTACCGCCGTGGCGGTGGATCGGGGGACGGTTGCCGCCCTGACGCGCGCGGCCGGTGCCCTTCTGGCGGAACGGCTTCTTGCCCGAGCCACTGACCTCGGCGCGGGTCTTCGTCTTGTGCGTTCCGGCGCGGAGCGAGGCGAGGTAGTTGCGCACTGCCTCGTGGATCAGATGCTCTTTGTACGGATAGGCGAAGATCGCGTCCGGCAGATCGGCCTTGCCGATCGTCTTGTTGTTCCAGTCTTTCACGTCGATGGTCGGCATGGTCACTCTCCTCGCTTCCCGTTCTTCGCGAAGCGCACGACCACGAGGCCGTTGCGTCCACCCGGGACCGCGCCGCGGATGTACAGCAGGTTGTTCTCGACGTCGATCTTGGCCACGCGGAGGTTCTTGACCGTGACCTGATCGCCGCCCATCCGGCCGCCCATGCGCATGCCCTTCATGACACGCGACGGGAAGGCCGAGGCGCCGATCGAGCCGGGGGCGCGGTGGAACATCGAGCCGTGAGTGGCCCGGCCGCCGGAGAAGTTGTGACGCTTCATGACGCCCTGGAAACCCTTGCCCTTCGACTGCCCGACGACGTCGATGTGATCGCCCGGCTTGAAGATGTCGACCTGAATGCGGTCGCCGACGTTCGCGTCACCCGAGTACGGGATTTCGGCGAGCGTGCGCAGCGGCTGCGCGCCGGCCTTCTCGAAATGTCCGCGCATCGCGCTCGTCACGCGGCGGTTCGAGATCTTTTCGACCAGGCCGATCTGAACGGCGTCGTAGCCATCCTTATCGGCCGTCTTCTTCTGCACCACGAGGCAAGGGCCGGCCTGAATGACGGTCACAGGGATGAGCGCGCCGTCTTCGGCGAACACCTGCGTCATTCCGACCTTCTTGCCAATGATTCCTTCGATTGCCATGTCTTTCCACCTTGGAACGACTCACGTCGTTCGTGTGAGTGCGTCCGTTGGAGCGTTCCTTATTTCCCGAACGCCTTGATTTCCACGTCGACGCCGGCCGGCAGCTCGAGCTTCATGAGCGCGTCGACCGTCTGCGTCGTCGGCTCGAGAATGTCGAGCAGCCGCTTGTGCGTCCGCATCTCGAACTGCTCCCGCGACTTCTTGTCGACGTGCGGGCTGCGCAGAACCGTGTAGCGCGACACCTGCGTCGGCAGAGGGATCGGTCCCGCCACCTTCGCGCCCGTGCGCTTGGCCGTGTCGACGATTTCCGACGTGGATTGATCGAGGACGCGGTAGTCGTACGCCTTGAGACGGATGCGGATCTTTTCGTTCATCATGGTTCGTTATTTCCTAAAAGAACGCGAAGGGCCGCCCCGGTGAGGCGGCCCTTCATGTAACTACTCGAGAATCTCCGTGACGGTGCCGGCGCCGACGGTGCGGCCACCCTCGCGGATCGCGAAGCGGAGACCCTTCTCCATCGCGATCGGCGCGATCAGGTTGATGGTGAGCGACGTGTTGTCGCCCGGCATCACCATCTCGGCGCCTTCGGCGAGCTGCGCGGTGCCGGTGACGTCGGTCGTACGGAAGTAGAACTGCGGACGATAGCCGTTGAAGAACGGCGTGTGACGGCCGCCCTCTTCCTTCGTCAGGATGTAGACCTCGGCCTTGAACTTCGTGTGCGGGGTGATCGAGCCCGGCTTGGCGCAAACCTGGCCACGCTCGACGTCCTTGCGCTCCACGCCGCGGAGCAGGAGGCCGACGTTGTCGCCCGCCTGACCCTGATCGAGGAGCTTGCGGAACATCTCGACGCCGGTGACGACCTTCTTCTGCGTCGGGTTGAGGCCGACGATCTCGATTTCCTCACCGACTTTCACGATCCCGCGCTCGATACGGCCGGTGACGACCGTGCCGCGGCCGGAGATCGAGAAGATGTCTTCGACCGGCATCAGGAACGGCTTGTCGATGGCGCGCTCCGGAAGCGGGATGTACGCGTCGACCGCGTCCATCAGCTCGATGATCTTGCCGCCCCACTCCGACTTGTGATCGCCCGACTCGAGACCCTTGAGGGCCGAGACGCGGACGATGGGAATGTCGTCGCCGGGGAACTCGTACGAGCTGAGAAGCTCGCGGACTTCGAGCTCGACGAGGTCGAGGAGCTCGGGGTCGTCGACCATGTCGACCTTGTTGAGGGCGACGACGATGTACGGAACGCCGACCTGGCGGGCGAGCAGGATGTGCTCGCGCGTCTGCGGCATCGGGCCGTCAGCGGCGGAGACGACGAGAATCGCGCCGTCCATCTGAGCCGCGCCGGTGATCATGTTCTTGACGTAGTCGGCGTGACCCGGGCAGTCGACGTGCGCATAGTGGCGCTTGTCGGTCGAGTACTCGACGTGAGCGGTGGCGATGGTGATGCCGCGCTCGCGCTCTTCCGGAGCCTTGTCGATCTGATCGAAGGCAACGAACGAAGCGGTGCCCTTGGACGCGAGGACGCGGGTGATCGCAGCCGTCAGCGTGGTCTTGCCGTGGTCGACGTGACCGATCGTGCCGACGTTCACGTGGGGCTTACTGCGGTCGAATTTCTCTTTGGCCATCGTGGATTAACCTCCGTAGTTCTTTCTTTTCTTCGGATTTCTTATCCGGCAACTTTTGCAATGACTTCTTCAGCGACGTTCCGGGGTGCGGGCTCGTACGCCAGGAACTGCATCGTGTAGCTCGCGCGGCCCTGCGACATCGAGCGCACCTGGGTGGCGTAACCGAACATCTCGGACAGAGGCACGTGCGCGCGGATGACCTTGGCCCCGCCACGCTCGTCCATCTGCTGGATCTTGCCGCGGCGGCGCGAGAGGTCGCCCATGACGTCGCCGGCGTAGTCCTCGGGCGTCACGACTTCGACGTCCATGATCGGTTCCTTGAGGATCGGACCGGCCTTCTTCGCGCCTTCCTGGAAGGCCATCGAGCCGGCGATCTTGAAGGCCATTTCGCTCGAATCGACGTCGTGGTACGAGCCGTCGTACAGCACGGCGCGAATGCCCGTCATCGGATATCCGGCGAGGATGCCCTTCTCCATTGCTTCTCTGATGCCCTGCTCGGTCGGCTTGATGAACTCTCTCGGCACCGAGCCGCCAACCGTCTCGTTGACGAACTCGAAGTCCTTCTCCGTGATCGGCTCGAGGCGGATCTTGACGTCGCCGTACTGACCCTTACCGCCCGACTGACGGACGAAGCGGCCGTGAGCGTCCGCGGTACGAGTGATCGCCTCGCGATACGCGACCTGCGGCTTGCCGACGTTCGCCGCGACGTTGAACTCGCGCACCATGCGATCGACGATGATCTCGAGGTGCAGCTCGCCCATTCCGCGGATGATGGTCTGGTTCGTTTCCGGGTCCGTGTGGACCTTGAAGGTCGGATCTTCCTGCATGAGCTTCGCGAGAGCGACGCCCATCTTTTCCTGATCGACCTTGGTCTTCGGCTCGATGGCGACGGCGATGACCGGCTCGGGGAACGTCATCGTCTCCAGCGCGATCGGCATGTTCTTGTCGCAGATCGTGTCGCCGGTCGTGACGTTGCGCAGACCGACGGCGGCGCCGATGTCACCGGCCCACACTTCCTTGATCTCTTCGCGCTTGTTCGCGTGCATCTGCAGCAGGCGGCCGATGCGCTCCGTGTTGCCCTTCGTCGTGTTCAGCACGGCCGTGCCGGAATCGACATGACCGGAGTAAACGCGGAAGAACGCGAGCTGGCCGACGAACGGGTCGGTCATGATCTTGAAGACCAGCGCGGAGAACGGCGCGGAGTCCGAAGCGGGACGCTCGATGAACGACTCGTCGTCCGGATTGATCCCCTTCACCGGCGGGATGTCGACCGGGGACGGGAGGTAGTCGACCACTGCGTCGAGCAGCGGCTGAACGCCCTTGTTCTTGAATGCCGAGCCGCAGAGGACCGGCGTGATCTTCTGAGCGATCGTCGCTTCGCGGAGAGCGGCCTTCAGCTCGCCGATCTCGAGGGTCTCGCCCGCGAGGTACTTCTCCAGCAGCTCATCGTGCTGCTCGGCGATCGACTCGACCATCTTCTCGCGGAAGTGCTCGGCGGCCTCGCGGAGCGCGGCCGGGATCTCTTCGACGTCGTACTTCGCGCCGAGGGTCTCGTCGTGGAACAGGAGGGCCTTCATCTGCACGAGGTCGATGACGCCCTTGAACTGGTCCTCGGCTCCGATGGGGAGCTGCAGAGGAACAGCGTTCTTACCGAGTTTCTGGCGAATCTGGTTCACGACCGCTTCGAAGTTCGCTCCGATGCGGTCCATCTTGTTGATGAAGGCGATGCGGGGGACGCCGTACTTGTCGGCCTGGCGCCACACGGTCTCGGACTGCGGCTCGACGCCGCCGACCGCGCAGAAGACACCGACGGCGCCGTCGAGAACACGGAGCGAGCGCTCCACTTCGACGGTGAAGTCGACGTGACCCGGCGTGTCGATGATGTTGACGCGCGTATCGCCCCAGAGGGCGGTGGTGGCAGCCGAGGTGATCGTGATGCCGCGCTCCTGCTCCTGGACCATCCAGTCCATGGTCGCAGTGCCGTCGTGCACCTCGCCGATCTTGTGAGTGCGGCCGGTGTAATAGAGGATGCGCTCCGTCGTCGTCGTTTTACCGGCGTCGATGTGAGCCATGATCCCGATATTGCGGGTCTTTTCGAGAGATACCTGACGTGCCATGTTTCCTTCAGACAAACAGAGCGGCAGCGGCGACAAAGCGTTCGCCGGCCCTCTGCATTCCACTCGATTGTTCATTTCCCGTTGCTCGGTCCGGAACCGCAGAACGTTTTCTGTGTTATCCGGTCGAGACGGAGCTACGGAAAGTTGCTTCGGAGAACTGCCTGTACTGCGTTGTTACCGGTTGCCGGTTTCCAGTTACCGGCAACCGGCAACTGATCACTGGCAACTTCAAATCTACCAGCGGTAGTGGGCGAACGCCTTGTTCGCTTCCGCCATCTTGTGTGTATCTTCGCGCTTCTTGATCGCGTTGCCGCGGTTGTTGGCGGCATCCATGATCTCGCCGGCGAGCTTGTCCTGCATCGTCTTCTCACCACGCGCAACGGCGTACGTGATCAGCCAGCGGATCGCCAGCGCCGTGCGGCGCACCGGGCGCACTTCGATAGGCACCTGGTAGTTCGATCCACCGACGCGGCGGCTCTTGACCTCGAGCGCCGGCTTGACGTTGTCGACGGCCTTCTTGAAGAGCTTGATCGGGTCATCCTTCGCCCGGTCTTCCACCTTCTTCAGCGCGCCGTAGAACACCCGCTCCGCCACCGACTTCTTGCCGTGGGTCATGAGCGAATTGATGAACTTCGTCACAAGCTGACTGTTGTAGACCGGATCCGGGAGGATCTCGCGTTTCGGAACTTCACGACGTCTCGGCATCTTGTTCTAACCCTTTGGCTTAGCTCTTCTTGGGGCGCTTGGCGCCGTACTTCGAACGGCCCTGCATGCGCTTGGCAACACCGACCGCGTCGAGCGTGCCGCGAATGACGTGATAACGAACACCCGGCAGATCCTTCACACGACCGCCGCGGATGAGCACGATCGAGTGCTCCTGGAGGTTGTGGCCGACGCCCGGAATGTAGGTCGTGACTTCGACGCCGTTCGTGAGACGAACGCGCGCCACCTTGCGGAGAGCCGAGTTCGGCTTCTTCGGGGTGGAGGTGTAGACGCGCGTGCAAACGCCGCGCTTCTGCGGGCTCGACTGCAGGGCGGGCGACTTGGTCTTGTACTTGACCGCATCACGACCCTGGCTGACGAGTTGGTTGATCGTTGGCATTCCTTATCCTTCTGAAGACACGTACAGCGAAAATGGTGCTCCCGTACGGGAAAACCCGCGCACTTTACGTGCGAGGGGTGGACTTGTCAAGCCCGGAATCGTGCTAACCGCATCACTGGAAACGCTATTCCGAATTCAGACGGTCAGAATTCGACGCTCACGCCCCGCCCGAGCAGCCGCGTTTTTTCGTACAAAAACGCCGCCGCGGCGAGGTCTTCGACGGCCAGTCCGAGCGACTTGAACAGCGTGATCTCCTCCGCCGATTTCCGCCCCTCCGCCCGCCCGGTCAGCAGCTCGCCGATCTCGGCCCGGATGTGCTCCGGTCCGCCGATCGCCCCCTCCCGCAGCGCGAACAGGTAGTCACCCGACTCGTTGACGGTCGATTCGCGGCGATCGACGAAGAGCGAGGCGACCGCGACCGTAGCTCCGTCGAGCTCTCGCGCGGAGGCGATGCTCGACCCGACGGCATTGATGTGTGCGCCTGGTGAGACCCACTCTCGTTTCAGGACCGGCTCTTTCGAGCTGGTCGCGGTGACGATGATGTCGGCCCCGCGCACCGCCTCCTCGGCCGAATCGACGGCACGTCCGAGCGCCTCGGCCTTCTGCCGGGTCCGGCTGTAGACGCGCACATCATTAATGTTGCGGACGAGACGAATAGCCTCGAGATGGGTCCGCGCCTGGACTCCGGCGCCGAGAATCGCCAGCGTTGAAGCATCTTCGCGAGCGAGAAGCCGCGTCGCCACGGCTGAGACCGCCGCTGTCCGGATCGCGGTGACGGCCGCTGCATTGACGATCGCCAGCAGCTCGCCGGTCTCGCCGCTATGCAGCAAGACCGCCCCGAGATGCGTGTCGAGGCCGCGCGCCGGGTTGCCCGGGAAGACGCAGACCTCCTTCAACCCGTACACGGGGCTCGCGCCGCCACGCCAGGCCGGCATCAAGCCGAGGATGCTCGGGACGCCGTTCCCGCGCACGAGGTTGCGAAGCGGATTGACGACCTCGCCGTTCGCCAGCGCGGTGAGCGCCTCTTCCATGACGCCGATGCACTCCTTCATCGTGAGGAGCTCGGTGACGTCGTGCTCGCTGAGGATCAGGACCTTCATTCGTCGCGATGCACCGTGTTCGGGGAGAACGCCGGGAGGCAGACCGCGACGTACTCGGCGCCCTCGGGCGTCGAGTACTGGACCCACTCGCCCGCATGCGTGATGACCGCCTGGCCCGCGGCAACGTCGACAACGCCGTCGCGCGACGTCACCCGCAGCATCCCACCCAGAACGACCGTGTACTCGTCGAACTCAGGCGTTTGTCCCGGCTCCACCCAGCCGGGAGGACTCTGCATTCGCGCAACCGAGACGGCGGAAGTGCCGCTGTTGACCCGCCCGACGTACTCCTCGATTCGCTTCGGCTTGTTTCCGGCGGCTTCGATGATCTTTGGTGAGCTGATATGCGTCGGCATCCGGCGATACTAAACTACCGCGCCGCATGGGACGGAAATCGCGCGCGAAAGCGGAGATCAAGGCACCCGCACCGGCCATCGAGGCCGTGACCTCCACGTGGACGGAACGCGACTGGTGGGTCATCGGCGCGCTGCTCGTCCTGACATTGCTCGTCTTCGGACAGGTCGCCGGCCACTCGTTCCTCAACTACGACGACGGCCAGTTCATCTACGAGAACGAAGCGGTCAAATCGGGACTGAACGGGACGTCGATCGGCTGGGCGCTGACCTCCGCGTCGATCGGCTGGTATCCGCTGACCTGGATCTCGCACGAGCTCGACGTCCAGCTCTGGGGACTCAAACCTGCCGGTCACCTCATGATGCAGTGGGTGCTACATGCGGCGAACGCGATCATCCTCTTCCTCGCGTTGCGGCGGATGACCGGATCGACGATTCGCAGCGGCTTCGTCGCCGCGTTCTTCGCCATCCACCCGATGCACGTCGAGTCGGTGGCGTGGGCGTCGGAGCGGAAAGACACGCTCTCCACGCTCTTCGCGATGCTCGCGCTCTACGTGTACGCGTCGCCGAGGCGACGGCCGGTGCTCGTGGCGATGCTGTTCGCGGCTTCGCTGATGTCGAAGCAGATGTACGTCACGCTCCCCTGGCTTCTCCTCGTCCTCGACTGGTGGCCGCTGCGGCGCGGACTGCGCGTCGCGGAGAAAATCCCGCTCGTCGCGCTGTCGGTCATCGCCTCGCTGATCGCCTTCATCGGCCAGCGCAACCTGAAGGCGTTGCAGTCGGTCTCGGCGCTGCCGATCAGCACGCGTCTCGCGAATGCGCTCGACGGTTACCTCCGCTACCTGGGGAAGTTGTTCTGGCCCACGCACATGGCGGTTCCGTATCCGATGGTCGACGTTCCGTCGGGCGAAGTGTTCATCGCCGCGATCGTGCTGATCGGGGTCACCGCCGCCGCATGGTTCCTGCGCGATCGCGCGCCCTACCTCCTCGCGGGCTGGCTCTGGTTCCTCGGCGTGCTCGTGCCGGTGATCGGCATCATTCAGATCGGGCCGCAGTCGATCGCCGATCGCTACACCTACTTCTCCTACATCGGCCTCTTCATCGCGATCGTCTGGGCCGCGGGCGAGCTGCTTCCGTCACGCGCGGCCATCGCGATCGGTGCGATCGTCGTCCTGGTCTTCACCGCGATCGCGTGGAAGCAGACACGCTACTGGAAAGACAGCGAGACGCTCTTCACGCATGCGGTGGAGGTCACGCCTCCGAATCCGCTTGCCGAGTACTCGATCGGACAGGCGCTGCAACTGAGCGCGCCCGACCGCGCGCTGCCGCACCTCGAGCGGGCGGTCACGCTCGTCCAGGATTCGCTGCGCACCCACCCGAACTTCCCGGCGCCGGAGTGGTACGCGCAGTCGTACGTCGCGATGGCGACGGCGAAGATGATGAAGGCGCGCGTCGCCCCGGTTCCGGAGCGGGCACCTCTGCTCGACGGAGCGGAGCGCGATCTCCATCAGGCACTGAAGATCGATCCCGACGCGGCGCACGCCGGGAACAACCTCAAAGTCGCGGCGCTGATGCGTCAGCAGCTCCTGCCTCGCGGCGCCGACGTGAACACGCTGCTCACCAACGGCACCGCGCTCTCGCAGCAGGGGAAGTACGATGAGGCGATCGTGCAATTCCGCATGGCCACGGAGCTCGCGCCGCAGTCGGTCGAAGCGAGGGTCTATCTCGCGCTCGGACTGGCGCAGGCGCGGCGGAATCGGGAAGCGGTCGAGAATCTGCAGCAGGCCGAGCGGCTCGACGCACGGAAAGCCAACGACTTCCTCACCCGCGCGCTCCAACTGCCGCCGAACGAAGCGAACCTTCGCGACCTGGCCGCTTCACTGGCGAAGGCCGCGAAATGACCGGCGAACCGGTGGAACGGCGGCCGCGGCTCGTCGAGGCCGCCATCCTCGGCGCGTACGTGTTCGTCGTGAGCATCGGCATCGCCGTCCACGAGGCCTGGTTCGACGAAGCGCAGGCCTGGCTGCTGGCCCGCGACGCGTCGATCTTCGACCTCCTCAACACCTTCCTCCGCTACGAGGGTCACCCGCCGCTCTGGTACCTGATCCTGAAGGTGCCGGCCTCGCTCGGAATGCCGTACAAGACGATGAACGTCATCTCGGCCCTGATCGGCGTGACCGGCGTGGTGTTGCTGCTGCTCCGGCGCGACGTGCCGCGCGTGGTGAAGGCGCTGTTGCCCTTCACGTTCTTCGTCGCCTATCAGTACACGATCATCGCCCGCAGTTACGCGATGATTCTCCCGCTGCTCCTCGGCATCCTGGCGATCTACCGGCAGCGCCGCCAACGGCTCTGGTTGTTCGTCCTGCTCCTCGCACTCCTCTGTCAGGTCTCGCTGCACGGCACGTCGATCGCCGGGGCGCTCGTCCTGCTGTACGCGTACGACGTCTGGCGCGAAGGGATGCCGAAAGGGCCGGAGTTGCGGAAGCACGTCGCCGCCGCGGCGGTGTTGCTGTTGAACGTGGCGGCGATCGCCTGGATGTTGCGCCCGGCGCACGACCTCTCCATCCAATCGAAGCTGAATTTCGCCTTCAGCGCGGCACGGATGGGACAACTCGCCTGGCATGGCCTCGCCATCAGCATGCTCGGCGCCGGCAGCGTGACGGAGCTCGTCCTGTCGCTCGTTGCATTCACGCTGCTCGTGCTCTGGTTCTGGCGGCGGCGCACACTCGGGACGATGATCGTGCTCGTGGCCTCGCTGCTCCCGATCTGCAGCGTCTACTTCGGCGTGTGGCACGAAGGCCTGTTCGTTCTCGTCACCGTCTTTGCCATCGTTCTCTCGTTCATGAATGCGCAACGGGAGCCGCGCGGAGCGGGAGATCTGCTGTACGACCGCGTCATGGTGGTCGTGGTGTCGGTGATCCTGCTCAATTCGATCGCCGACACGTGGCGCTCGTACCGGTTCGACGTCAGTCATCCGTACTCCGGCAGCGCCGCGGCCGCGGACTTCATCAAGGAGCATCGCCTCGATCAGGCGCGCCTCTTCGGCGCCGGCTTCTCCTGTCTCGCCATCGAGCCTTACTTCGATCACAACGTCTTCGCCAACTATCGAACCAGCGGGCATTTCGCCTTCTGGGACTGGTCGACGCGGGCGCCGTGGTTTTATCAGCCGCCGCACCTCCTGAATCCGGCCGCGCTGCGCGCGTGGCAGCAGTCGCAGATCGCGCAGAAGCCCGATTTTTTCCTGACGCCGATGAAGTCGCGGCATGATCCGATCTACGCGGAGATGCTGATCGCCGCCGGGTACAAAGAGGTCGCGCGATTCCCCGGTAGCCTCTTCTGGAGAAATCACGTGCTCGAGCAGGAGACGTTCCGGCTGTTTGCCCGCGGCGATCACGTCGGGTCGCGATGACGATGAACGACGATTCGAAGCGGATAGTCACGCTTGCGGCGCAGACGGCCGTGTTCTTCGCCATCGTCTTCGGCGCCATCACGGCCGCGCTCATCGTCTGGAATCGCTCGTATCAGATCGACGAAGTCGAGCACATTCACGCGGCGTACAACATGCGCGACGGCCGCGTCATCTATCGCGACTTCTGGCAGGGACATCCACCGCTGCTCTACGCACTGCTGGTACCGATGATCGACGTCGACGATCCGGTCTCCAGCTATCACCGCGCGCGAGTGGCGACCGGCCTCTTCCTCTTCACCACCATCGGACTCGTCGCCGCATGCGGCTGGCGCCTCGCGGGCCGCGCGGGAGCGCTCGGCGGCAGCGTGCTGGCGCTGTTTCACACCACGCTGATCGAGCGCGGCATGGAAGTGCGGCCGGACGGTCCGCTCGGCCTCTGCACGATCCTCGCGCTCTACCTCGAGCTACGCGGGGGCAATGCCGTTCGACGCTATTGCGCGGAGGCGGCGGTCCTCGGCACGGCGTTTCTTCTGACGCAGAAGGCGATCTTCCCGGCGGTCGCGTTCGGCGGCCTGTGGCTCTACGACGCCTGGCAACAGCGCAAGGTGCGTCTGGTGATCGCGCCGGCCCTCGCCTGGTTCGCGCCGCTCGCCGTCGCGCTGCTGATCATGCTGCCGTTCGGCTGCGCGCGGGAGTTCGTGCAGCAGAATATCGTCGATGCGTTCTTTGCCGGCGCCGGCGCCGAATACCGCGGCCGCTTCAGCCCGATGCCCGGCATCATTCACGAGTCGCTGCGCAACGTCGTCTTCGTCCTGCTGGCGCTCGGCGGCATCGTCTGGTCCGCGCTGCAGCGGCGGCGGGAGCTCATGTTCCTCGCCGCGCTGGCGGTCACCACGATCATCGCCCTCTGGCTCAATCCGTTTCCGTGGCCGTACATCCATGCCGCGGCGCTGCCGGTGCTCGCGGTCGTCTCTGCCGTCGCGGTCGCCGCCCTGGACGAACGGATCGGGATGAAGATGACGATGGTCGCTCTCGCAGCCGGGCTGGCGATGAGCACGAGCGTCCCTCGCCTGCTCCAGAAGACGGCGTCGACGACCGGCCCGCAGTTCGCCACGCTCAACGAGGTGCAGCGCGTGACCGAATGCTGCGACACGGTATTCGATCTCGCCGGGCTCTACTTCCGCCCCGACGCCTATCCGAGTGCCTACGCCATGAGCGGCGAGCTCCTGCGCTGGTATGGCCAGGGCGGCTTTCCGCGCATGGTGCCGGAGCTGCGGCGCAACGCCTGCAGCGCCGTCATCCTGAACTACCGCACCCGCGCACTCGCCGGCGACGAGCGCAAGTTCATCAGCACGCACTACGCGCACTACTGGGGAAATCTCTTTCTCGCAGGCCTGGAACTGACCGGAGTCGCGGAAGGCACGTCGGTGCCGTTCGAAGTCCTGAAAATGCGGGACTTCCGCTACGAGGGCGGTGGCGCGATCTCCGTCGACGGCAAGCCTTTCCGGGAAGGGATGCTGACCGAGGGGACGCATGTCGTACGAGTCGACCGGGCCGCGCCGTCGCGCATCATCATGAGCACGCGATCGCCCGCTCCACCGCCCGCGCCGCCGGCCGAGCTCTACGTCAACTTCGACTGATCCGCTATAATCCGCGGCCTTTGATCGAGCCCACACCCTCCGGCACGGCGGTCATCATCGGCGCCGGTCCTGCCGGTCTGACCGCGGCGTACGAGCTCCAGCAACGGACCGGCATCAAACCGATCGTTCTCGAGGCCAGCACGTACATGGGCGGGATCTCCCGCACCGTGAACTACAAGGGCAACCGCATCGACATCGGCGGTCACCGCTTCTTCTCCAAAGCGGAACGGGTGATGAACTGGTGGCTCGACATCCTGCCGATGCAGCGGGTGGCCGATCCGACGCAGACGATCACCTACCACCAGCGCAGCACCACCATCCGCGGCGGCGCGGACGCACCCGATCCCGACCAGACCGACCGCGTGATGCTGGTCCGCTCGCGGCGCTCGCGCATCTATTTCTCGCGCAAGTTCTTCGATTATCCGATCAGCCTCTCGCCCGACACGCTGGCGAAGATGGGCCTCTTCCGGACGATGAAGATCGGGTTCTCCTACGTGAAGAGCGCTCTCTTCCCGCGGAAGGAAACGAACCTCGAGGATTTCTTCATCAACCGCTTCGGCCGCGAGCTCTACCTCACCTTCTTCAAGTCGTACACGGAGAAGGTGTGGGGCGTCCCGTGCAACGAGATCAGCGCCGAATGGGGAGCGCAACGGATCAAAGGCCTCTCGATCTGGAAAGCGATCCTCCATTTCGTGAAAAAGGTCTTCGCCTCGAAGAAGGACATCGCGCAGAAGGGCGTCGAGACCTCGCTCATCGAGCAGTTCCTCTATCCGAAGCTCGGTCCCGGCCAGATGTGGGACGTCGTCGCGGAGAAGGTGCGCAATGCCGGCGGCGAGATCCTCACCGAATGGAAAGTGATGAGGATTCTGACCGCGCCCGACGGCAGCGTGCGAGGCGTTCGCGCCGCGCATCGATCAGGCGAAGAGCGCGACTTCCTCGGCGACTACGTCTTCTCCTCCATGCCGGTCTCCCGGCTCATCCAGGCGCTCGACCGCGAGCCGCCGCCCGAGGTCGCGGCGGTGGCGAAGGGCCTGATGTACCGCGACTTCATCACCGTCGGTCTGCTGCTCGACAAGCTGAAGGTGGAGGAGCCGGGCGGCGGTCTGATCAAGGACAACTGGATCTACATCCAGGAGCCGGACGTCCTCGTCGGCCGCATGCAGATCTTCAACAACTGGAGTCCGTACATGGTCGCCGATCCCTCGAAAGTGTGGATCGGGCTGGAGTACTTCTGCTACGCGACCGATCCGATCTGGAGCTGGCCCGACGAACAGATGATCGAGCTGGCGAAGACCGAGATCGCCCGCATCGGTCTCGCGGATGCCGCCGACGTACGCGACGCGATCGTGATCCGCATCCCCAAGACGTACCCTGCGTACTTCGGTTCGTACGATCGCTTCGGCGAGATCCGCAAATTCGTCGACACGATCCCGAACCTCTTCCTCGTCGGCCGCAACGGCATGCATCGCTACAACAACCAGGATCACTCGATGCTCACCGCGATGGTGTCGGTCGACAACATCATCGCCGGCCGCACCGACAAGTCGAACATCTGGGACATCAACACCGAAGACGAGTACCACGAGGAAAAGTAGGATTCCTTGGCCCTTCTCTTCTTCACCGCAGCCGTCGCTCTGCTCGGCCACCGCGTCTCCGATTTTTTCTGGAGCGTCCGCGCCGCCGCCCCGCTGTCGCGCGAGGAGCGGATCACTTCGTCGGCGACGGTGAGCATGGCCATCGCCCTCGCCCTGACCTGGGCGCTGGCGATCGCCGGTGAATTGAAATTCTGGTGGCTCCTCGGCACGGCAGCCGCCCTCCTGATCGCCGCCCTCCTCCTGCCGCGACGTTCCGCTCCGGCGGAAGAAGCGCGTCCCGAGGAACGGAACGACGAACGGAACGGGATGCTGAACGCGACGATCATCGGCGCCGTCTTCGTGCCGATGCTCGCCTGGACCGCGTTCCTGCTCTGGCGCGGCTACGTCACTCCGCCGCTCTCGCACGACGCGCTGGTCTACCACCTGCCGCGCGCCGCGATGTTCACGAAGACCGCGCATTTTCAGGACTTCCACTTCCCCGACGATCGCGTCGACGCGCTCCCGGCGAACTACGAGCTCCTGCTCGCCGACATCCTCATCCTCGGCTACGACGACACGGTGACGGAGTGGTTGAGCACCATCCAGTTCATTCTTTTTCTCATCGCCGCCGCCGCGCTCGCGAAACGGTGGTGGGGCGGCGGCAGGCATCTCTACGTCGTGACGCTGATCCTCTGCACCGCGCCGGTGCTCCTGCTGCAAGGGGCGGCGATCAAGAACGACCTGATGGTTGCGCTCTTCGCCGTCGTGGCGCTCCTCTTCACCGGACGGTGGCTGACGTCGCGCGAGCTTCCCGCGGCAGTCCTCGCGATCGTCGCGCTCATCGCCGGAATCGGCACGAAGCCGACCGGCGCGATGATCGCGTTGTGCCTCGCGCCGCTGCTCGTCATCGGAGCCGTACGCGCGATGCGTGAGAAACGCTTCGGAAGGCGCGAGATCGCCGTCATCGCGATCGTCGCGCTCGCAGCGGTCGCGCTGCTCGGCGGCTTCTACTACCTCCACGTCATGTTCCGGGGAAATGACCGGACAGCCCAGCAGGCCACGACGTTCGTCGTGCAGAGCGGGTACGGCGAATGGAGCTACCTCTGGCAGGTGCCGATCGTGATGTGGCTCGCGCCGTTCTCGAACGACCCGTTCTCGGCGCCGGTGCCATGGAGCGGCCAGACGTGGTGGTGGCCGCGCTGGGACGTCCACGACTCAAACTTCGGCGCGCTGCTCTCGCTGCTCGTGCTCGCGCTGCCGTGGGTGATGTGGAAGTGGCGCGGCGATCGCGAGCGCACCGCCATCGTCATCGCCGCATTCGCCGCCATCATCGTGGCGCTTCCGCGCCGCGTTGCGATCTACGGCGCGGTCTCCGGCTACCCGCGCTACTTTCTCTTCCTCGCGGTGGTGATCGTCTGCGCGGTCGTTCCGCCGCTGTACCAGCTCGTCGAACGGAGCCGGCGCGCTGTGGTCATGCAGGTGCTGGTCATCGCCTCGTGCGCAGCGCTCTTCGTCAACACGGCCAGAGATGTGGCGTTTCAGGATTCGTACACGCCGCTGGCGCGCGTGCTGATCGCCGCGGCGCATCCGGGTCATCGCGGCGTGCCGATCTACCGGCCGCGCGGCGGGACGGTCCTCGATGCCATCGCCGGACCGGCCGACTCCGTCGACATGTACTGCGGGTGGGATGCGTGGACCTATCCGGCGATGGGGCGAACGCTGCAGCGCGACCTGCACTTCATCGGCGGTGTCTCGGAGATCCGGCCGCAGGTGCAATGGGTGGTCGTCGACGGGAAGCGGAACTGGGGCGATCCCAACTTCGCCGACATCGCCGACTGGCGGCGGTACATGGGACACGCGAAGCCGCGGCCCGCGGACCTCGCGGTCATCCAGGCCCTTCGCCGCGATCCTCGCTTCGAGCCGGTCTACGTCGACATGTCGAGTGTCGAGGCGTTGTTCCGCCGCAGGACCGCGGGGACGCGTCCACTTCGATGATCTTCCGCGAGGCACGCTGGATCGCCGCAGCGCTGCGCGACGTCCCGCCGGACGCGCTCTTTCCGCTGCTCAACGTCGGCAGTCAGAGCGAAGAATTCAGGAAGAGGACGCAGCCGTGGATTCAGCGCGAGGTCTTCGACCCTCTCCAGCGCCGCGGCCTCGTCATCCATCTCGATCTCGAAGCCGGGCCGGGCGTCGACATCGCCGGCGATCTCCTCGATCCGCGCGTCATCGCGCAGGTGCAGGAGCGCGGAGTGCGATCGGTGATCTGCGCCAACGTGCTCGAGCACGTTCCCGATGCGAAGCGCTTCGCCGGCGTCCTCGCGAGCATCGTCGGCCGCGGCGGCTACCTGCTCGTCACCGGCCCGCGCGCGTTTCCGTGGCATCCCGATCCGATCGACACGATGTTCCGGCCGACGCCGCAGGAGCTCGCCGCGCTCTTCCCCGGCCTCACGTGCGAGGCGTCCGCCGTCGTGCAGAGCACTCTCGCCGCGTATCTGATCCGAAGATTCATCGAGTCGCCGCGAGACTTCGTGCGGAGCACACGAAGAGGCGGCGGATCATCGACCGACTTCAGGTCGTGGCTCTTCCGCCGGATCAGCGCGACGTGCGCGCTCTTCCGGAAACCAGCCGCCGCAACCGCCGGTATGCCTCCAGCGCCACTTCCGGAATAGGCATCGCCGCGAAACGGAAGAACAACCGCCGCGGCAACAGCAGCGCGGCGATGGCGTAGACGTTCCATCGCAGTCTCGTCAGCGCCTCGGGGCATGCTCGCGCAGCCCCACGAATGCGGCGATACGCGCGAAGACCATGCCCTTCCTCCCCGTCGCGGATTCCGATCGCGACTTCGTAGATCAACGGCAGCGCCGGTCCAGGCCACGCGGCGCCGGCGGGCGTGCCCGGAAACGACGTCGCCGCCTCGATGAGCCCGCGCACGATCTTCCCCGGCTCGCGCGACGCGCTGGCGCGATGGCTGCGAATGTGCGCCATCGGCTCCTCGCGCTCGAGGTGATCGAAGCGTGCGCCGAGGATCGCGCAGGCGAGCCAGAGCTCATGGTCCTCGGAGGCGCGCGTCGTCTCGGAAAAGAGTCCGGCGCGCTCGATCACGCTGCGGCGGGCCAGCGCGGCACAGGGGTGAAAGAAGTTGTACAGCTCGAGCTTCCGCAGGGCAGGCTCGGAGCCGTGCAGGCGATCGTTGAGGATCGGACGCGACAGGCGTCCGCGAGGCGAAAACATCAGCGTGCCCGGCGATTCAGTCCGGAAATACGCGACGTTGCCGTAGACCACGTCGCACTCCGGGTGCTCGTTCAGAAATCGGGTCTGCAGCTCCAGCTTTTCCGGGATGAGCAAGTCATCGGCATCGAGAAACTGAATGAGCTCGCCCTTCGTCGCGCGGATGCCGGCGTTGCGCGTCGCCGACACGCCGCGATGCGGAAGCTTCAGCAGCCGGATGCGAGGATCGCGTTGCGCGTAGCGTTCGGCGACATCGGCCGTGTCGTCGGTCGACCCGTCGTCGACCACGAGGCACTCCCAGTCGCCGAACGTCTGGGCGAGCACGCTGTCGAGCGTCTGCGGCAGGAACCGCCCGAAGTTGTACGACGCGACGATGATCGAGACCGTCATAACGACTTGTACAGGTCGATGAGCTGATCCGCCGCCGCGTCCCAACTGAATCGTCCCCGCGCAAACTCGATCGCGGCGGCGTGCACCGACGGCGGCAGCGCGATCGCCCGCTGCAACGCGCGGACGAACGATTCAGGATCGCGTTTCGCCAGCATCACCGCATCGCCGGCGCCCGCGAGGATCGGGTGATAGGCCGGCTCATCGGACAGCACGACCGGCAGTCCGCTCGCCAGCGCTTCCTGCGCCGAAAGCGGAAAGCCCTCGCCTGTCGACGGCAGTACGAAGACGTCGGCGGCGCGGTAGATCTCGGCCACTTTCTCCTGCGCCATCGGGCCGAGCCAGAGAACATCCGGATGCGGAGCCGGCTTCGGCCCCGGCCCGACGAGCACCAGGCGAAACGCGCCGCCGGCGAGACGCGCCGCTTCGATCGCAATCGGCGCTCCCTTCTTGTCGACCAGGCGTCCGACGAACAGCACGTGCGGACGCTCGTCCCATCCGAGCTCCGCGCGCAGCCGTTGCCGTTCCCCTTCCGCCGGCGGGTGATAGCGAACGACGTCGACGCCGTTCTCGATGTGCGCGATCCGCACGCCCGGCGCAATCCTGCGCATCGTCGCCTCGACGGTCGTGTTGTACGTGACGATCGCATCCGCCATCCGCGCCGTGACGCGGCCGACGGTCGCGATGCCGAGCGACTCGGCCGTGTTGATCAACGGACTGGCGTACGGGACGTGGCCGACATGCTCGGTGAGCACGCCGACCGTGCGGCGGCTGCGCGTCATGAACAGCCCTGCCGTCGACGTCTGCGACAGGAAGCCGTGCGTGTGAAAGACGTCCGCGGAATCGATCAGCTCGCGCAGCCTGCGCCAGAGGCGGAGCGGCGGGAACATCGGATACGGAATGCCGAACCGCGGCTCCAGCGGATTCCACGCCGGCAGCGTCACGAGCCGGTACGGAACCGCGGCCGGAGATTCGCCGCGTCCCCACGATGAGGCGACGTGCGTGACGTCGTGCCCGCGCTCGGCGAGCCTTCGCGCAACCTGATCGACGATCGCGGCGATGCCGCAGATTTTCGGAAGCGCGAACTGGGAGACGAGAACGATTCGCAGAGTTGCTCCGTGCTACGTCAACGATCTTCCGGCTCTTTCGAACCGCTCTTCATCAACTCCGCCAGCGACTGCAACTGGTGGTCGACGTCCCGGAAGCGCTGCGCGATGGTGTGCAGGATCAAGCCGGCGATGCCGCTCAGCACTCCGATCAGCAGAATGCCTGTGGCCAGCACGGCGGACGGCAGCCGCAGCACCTGGCCGGTGCGGTAGTACTCGCTGACGACGGCGAATCCGGGGACGATGCTCAGCCCGACGAGGAGTAGTCCGATACCGCCGAAAAACGAGAGCGGCTTGTAGTCGCGGAAGAGCGCCAGCATCATCGTGAGGATCAGAACGCCGTCGCGCACCACGCGGATCTTCGACTCGCTGCCGCTCGGCCGCTGCACGAGATCGACCGGCACCTCGACGATGCGGAACCCCCGCTGCAGCGCCTTGATCGTCATCTCCGCCTCGGTCTCGAAGCCGCCGGCGAACAGCGGCGTGCCGCGCACCATGCGCCGGCTGAAGCAGCGATAGCCGGAGAGCAGGTCGGTGAGCCGCACGCTGAAGATCCATTGCAGGATGAAGAGGAAGAAGTGATTCCCGAGGCGGTTCAACGCGCGGAAATCACTGTGCGACGTCGAGTGCAGGCGCGAGCCGATCACCATGTCCGCCTCGCCGAGGACCACCGGCTCGATCAGCGAATGCACGGCCGCGGCGGGATACGTACCGTCGCCGTCCACCATCACGTAGACGTCGGCTTCGACCTGATTGAACATCGCCTGCACGACGTAGCCCTTCCCCTGCCTCCGCTCGCGGAAGACCTGCGCTCCGGCCGCTTTCGCCACTTCGGCGGTGCGGTCGGTCGAGTTGTTGTCGAAGACGAAGACGTGCGCGTTCGGAAGGGCGCGCTGAAAGTCGGCCACGACGGCCGCGATGGTGAGCTCCTCGTTGTAGCAGGGGATCAGGATCGCGATTCTCGTGCCGCTCCTCTGCTCGGGCATTGGCCGCGATTATAGAATCGTCCGAATACCCGCCGCATGATCTCTCTCTTCACCATCCCTCGTTCCTTCGCCGGCTCGACGGGTGTGCGCCAGCGCAATGCGATCGGAACGTGGCTGCGCGCGATCCCCGATGTCGAGGTCCTGCTCCTCGGCGATGATCCCGGCGTAGCGGACGTCGCAACGGAGCTCGGGGTGCGTCACATCCCCGCGGTGAGACGGAACGAGTTCGGTACGCCGTTCCTCGACTCCGCGTTCGCGCTCGCCGAAGAGCGCGCCCGCCATGACCTGCTCGGCTACATCAACACCGACATCCTGCTGATCTCCGACTTCGTCGAGGCCCTGCAGCGAGTCCCGTACGAACGCTCGCTCGTCGTCGGCCGGCGGACCGATCTCGACGTCGAAGAGCTGCTTGACTTCAACGAACGCTGGCAGCAGGAGCTGCGGCAACGAGCCACGCGCGACGGGAAACTGCTGCACCCGTACGGCTGCGACTTCTTCGTCTTCCGCAAGCGAACCGGCCTGACGGAGTTGCCGCCCTTCGTCGTGGGACGTCCGGGCTGGGACAACTGGTTCATCGCCCGCGCGCTGCAGCTAGCGATTCCCGTCGTCGACATCACGCCGGTCTCCCTCGCGGTTCATCAGAACCATGGCTACGCGCACGTTCCGGCGGCGCGCGGAAAAGCGTGGGAAGGTCCGGAGGGCGATCGCAACTACGGCCTCGCGGGAGGCATGTACGCGTCGATCCTCGACGCCACGCACCGGCTCACCGCGCGCGGCGTGGTGAAGAACCGGAAGGCGCGTCGGTTGTTTCTGCGCGTTTGGTATGCGATCGTCAAACGGTGCGCGCGTTTTGTACCTACTTCGACTCGCGTTACCTGACGCGCGGGCTCGCGTTGTGGGAATCGCTCACGCGGCACCTCGGCGAGGTCGACCTCTACACGCTCTGTCTCGACGACGCCGCCTACGACGCGCTGACCGCGCTGAAGCTCCCCGGCATACATCCGTTGAGGCTCGACGATATCGAGCAGGGCGACGATCGCCTCGTGGCAGCGAAAGCGACGCGCAGCAAAATCGAGTACTACTTCACGCTCTCGCCGATGCTGCCGCTCTACATCTTGCGCACGAATCCCGGCGTCGACTCGGTGACGTACCTCGACGCCGACCTCTACTTCTTCGGCCCGATCGAGCCGCTCTTCGAGGAGCTGGGCGGCCGCTCCGTCGCCATCATCGAGCACCGCTTCCCGCCGAAGCTGCAGGACCGTCTGCAGTACGGGAAGTACAACGTCGGATGTCTCATCTTCCGCAACGACCCGCGCGGCCGCGAGGTGCTCGACTGGTGGCGCGAGCGTTGTCTCGAGTGGTGCTACGACCGCGTGGAGCCCGAGCGCTTCGCCGACCAGAAGTATCTCGACCGGTGGCCCGCGCTGTTCGACGTCGCGGTGCTGCAGCATCGCGGCGCGAACGTCGCCCCGTGGAACCTGGCGGGCTCGCGACTCGAAGAGCGCGGCGGTGACGTCATCGTCGACGGCGATCCGCTCCTCTTCTACCACTTCCACAATCTGAAACGCTGGAGCACCTCGGTGTGGCAGATCGGAGTGGTGAGCTACGGCGTGCGGCCGACGTCGATCCTTCGCGATCGCCTCTACCGGCCCTACATCGCGGCGATGAACCGCTGGAGCGAGAAGCTGCGTGACCTCAACCTCACCGCGGGCGGCGGAACGGTGCGCCGCGCCGGACGCATCACGCTCACCGACACCCTGCGCGCGCCGCTGCTGCTGGCGAGACGCGAGCTGCTGATCCAACGGCCATGACGCTGCTCGGATCGATTCGCCAATTCCTGCTGCGATTCACGGGCGCCGTGTCGAGCGACTATCGCCCGCTCGGCGAGGAGCAGCCTCCCGACGGCTGGCGCGACTCGATGATCGCGCAGCGGCAGAAGGAAGCGTACGCGCCGCTGCTGCGCGATCTGCGCCGTGGCGCACCGCGCGCCGATTTCGTCACCGCCGCGAACGCCGTGCGCGCGTGCGGCATCGCGTCCCCCTCGCTGCTGGAGATCGGCTGCGGCAGCGGCTACTACTCCGAGGTCTTCTCCACGCTCGTCGGTCCGCTGCGCTACACCGGCGTCGATTACTCCGCGTCGATGCTGGCGCTGGCGTGCGCCGACTATCCGTCTGAGCGCTTCGTGCTCGCCGACGCCGCACATCTCCCCTTCGCCGACGGCTCGTTCGACATCGGCCTCTCCGGCAACTCGCTGATGCACATCCCCGACTACGCCGGCGCGATCGCGGAGACCGCGCGCGTCTCGAAGCGCTGGTGCATCTTCCACTCCGTACCGGTGATCGACCACGGACCGACCGCGCGGATGCGAAAGAAGGCTTACGGCGTCGACGTGTTCGAGGCGACGTTCCAGACGGGCGAGCTGGAGTCGCTGTTTCGCGAGGCGTCGCTGACCGTGCGCAGCGTCGAGGACAGCCTCCCCTACGATCTCTCCTTCGTCCTCGGAGAGCACAGCCGTTCCGTCACGTTCGTGTGCGAGAAGGCGTGAGGCGCGCGTACGCCTTCCGCAGGTGGGCATCGGTCGCGGTGCGCAGCGTTTCGATGACTTCGGCGGCAGCGCGCCGCCCGCTCGCCACGAGCTCGCAATACGCGAGATAGTCTTCGCCCTCGCCCGCCCGTTCGCTTCTCGTGAGAATGACCTGACGTTTCTCGGCCAGCGGAACGATCCCCTCCCACAGGAAATCGTTCGCATCGGCGCGCAGCACGTCTTCGCTCACGTCGACGATCGGCGCGCTCTTCTCCGCGGCCGAAAGGATGTCGGAGTTGATCGTGAGCAGCCAGAATCGCTTCACCTCGTCCGGCAACGAGTCGAGCTCCTGCTCGATCCGCTGCACGCGTCCGATGAACCAGTAGAGCTTCATCGAATCGAGCCACGGCCGCATCGAATGGAGCGGGAAGTAGCGCAGCACGCCGTCCGGCATCGCGACGGGCGCTGACGGCACCGGCAGCTCCGAAAGGAAAAGACGCTCGATCCCGCTCGCTGCTTCGGCCTCCAGCATCTCCGCCTCATGCCTCGGCGCGAGCGGATGCATCAGGCAGCTCTCTCCGTCGCGCCAGATCACGGTCGGCGCTCCGTTGTCCGCCTCTCGCACAGCCGCGGCCCATTCTTCCGGACGAACGCTGCCGTGCAGACCGCGCAGATAGCGCAGCTCGAGGTCCTTCGCCACGAACGGGATGCACGACATCTCCGTCCCGAACACGCCGAAGATCGGGAACGGCTGGTCGGGGATGTGCCGCGTCACGCTGACGTCGTAGCGGCTCTTGTGCAGAAACACGCCGACGATGCCGAGCTCGCGCAGCACGCGGATCTGCTCACCCGTGATCATCACCTCGGGCGCGAGGAAGTAGTCGTTGATCCGCCGGAAATGCGCGCGCAGCGTCTGCAGTCCCACTTCTACGTTCGTCCTGAATCCGTTCGGCAGGCGCAGCAGTCCGTTGTCGTGCGCGTACGGCCGCACGACGATTTCGAATGTCTCCGGATGATCGTTGATGAAAGCGATGGCCTCGGGGTTCCAGTGCGCGATGTCCTCGACCGTCGCGCCGATCACGCCGAGGTTCACTTTTCGTTTCGACGTCACGTACGCACGCAGCACGGAGAGCAACAGCGAATCCTCGCCCCCCTCCAGGCAGCGCAGCCACTTGGAGGATGGGAGGCACGAGGCGTCCGCGTTGAAGTTGACGACGTCGACGAGTGTCATCGCTTACTCCGGCATCTCCAGGCCGGTTTCCGCGGCGAGCTGCCGGAATCGCTCGACAGCCGTCGCGGAGAGCGGAATGCCGGCGGCGCTCCGCTCCGCGAACATCCTTTTCTCCGGATCGCCGGGGACGAGGACCGGCGTTTCCGGGTCCTTCCGCGGCTCCGCACGGACGGCGTTCATCAGTTGCTGCATCCGCTCGCGGAAGACGCCGGCGTCGAGAAAGCGCGCCGGATCGAGGACCAGGAAGAAGTGGCCGAGGAGCCGCTTCTGCTCGATCGGATCGGCGTACATCCTCGAGATCTCGCGGCCGAACGGCATGCCGGTGAGCACGCCGCAAAGCACCTCGACCATCATGCTGAGGCCGAATCCTTTGTAGCCGCCGACCGGAGAGAGCGTCCGCGCCGCCGCGGCATCCGTCGTCGGCTCGGCCTCCTCGTCGAACGCCCACCCTTCTTCCAACGGCACACTCGACTGCCTCCGCAGCAGGATCTTGTTCCAGCTCACCGTCGACGTCGCCATGTCGAGGCAGAACGGCTCCTCGTCCGTGCACGGGGCGGCGAAGCAGATCGGATTCGTTCCGAAGAACGGCCGCGTCGCGCCGAAGGAGAGCATCAGCGAATCGGCATGCGTGAAGCTGAGGGCGATGAAGCCCTTCCGCGCGGCGAGCAACGCGAAATATGCAGCCGCGCCGAAGTGCGTCGAGTTGTAGACCGTGACGCTTCCCATCCCGGTCGCGGCGGCGAGGCGCATCGCATGCGTGATCGCTTCCGCTCCCGCCGCGTGTCCGAACGTGTGATCGGCATCGAGGCGTCCGGTCGCGCCGGCGGTCTGCTCGAATGAATACCGCGGATCGGGATTGATGCGGCCGGAGTCGAGCGCGCGGATGTAGTGCGGCAGCAGTTCGATGCCGTGCGAATCGACGCCGCGCAGCGACGTCTCGATCAACGATGCGAGGACATGCTCCGCCACATCGCTCCGCACATGCCGGCTCTCGAGCAGTCCCGCCGCCAGCCGGCGCAGGTCGGAATGCGCGATGGTCATCGTCACGACGGCACCGTCACCCATTCGCCGCCGAGCGCGAGACTGCGATTCGCCGCTTCGACCACCGCGGTCGAGACTCGCGCAACGCGGAACGTCGGACGTGCGCTGCCGAGGGCGGAGGCACTGACGCGGCCGGCGGCGAGACCGGCGACGTCGGTCAGAAATTGCGCGATGCTTCGATGGCCGTAGCCGCCGAATTGCAACTGGTCATCGGAGTCGTGTAGGAAATCGGAGAAGTACGGGTTGATGTCCTGGATGCCGTCCGGTCCGACGAATTCGAGCCCGCGGCGCTTCTGATCCGCTTCGATCCGGCCGCGCGTCCCGATCCACTTGATCTTCTGATCGGACATCGCGGTCGTGGTCAGCGGGTCGATCCAGTTGGTGAGGATCGTCGAGACGAACGGGCCACTCCATTCGATCGTCGCCTGCACGGCGTCCCAGGTGTCGATTCCGTAGGAGAGCAGCACTCTCTTCTGGCCGATGGCCGAAACGCGCAGAGGCGTCGCGCCGGTGCAGAAGTGAATGAGATCGGCGTAGTGCACGCCGAGGTATTGAAAGATGTTGGTGCGCGCGGCCCAGTCGCGGAAGCGCTCCAGCGGAATGTCGCGGCGCTGACTGAACTCCACGAGCGTGTAGAGCACATCGCCGATCGCGCCCTCGCGCATCATCCGCTTGATCCGCAGATTCGATTCGTCGAAGCGTTTGTGAAACTCGACGGCGGCGTACACGCCGTGCTCCTCGGCGAGACGCGTGAGCTCGTCGTTCTCGGCGAGCGTCGGCACCAGCGGCTTGACCACGAGCACATGGAGGTTCCGCTCGATCAGTTCACGCGTGACGGTGAAGTGAAGATGATCGGGCACGGAGACGATCGCGCAGTCGAATCGTTCGCCATCCGCCGCGCGGAGACAGGCCTCCGCATCGCGCTCCGCGCCTTCGGGGAGATAGCGAACGGGGACGCTCGCTCCGAGGTAGCTCGCGAGCGACTGCACCTTGCCGAGCACCGCATCGCGATTCGCAGGATTCGTCGCGGCCACCGTGACACTCCCGACGAGCCCCTGACGCGAAGCCTGGAAGAGCGAGGGGAGGATCGTGCCGAACCCCGGCGTGCCGAGGCCGGTGACGTACATTCCGGCGCCGACGACCAGGACGTTCAACGGCCGTTCGGTCACGGGCGGCCCTGCAGTTGCTGCAGTTTGACCGCGGCGAGCACGAGATCGTCCGGCTCGTCGATGTCGACGACGTAGCGCTGGTCGATGACGTAGGGAAGGATGCGATCGCCGGTCATGGAGTGCTTCTCGAAGATCGTGCTGCGGCGGGTGACGTCGGTAACCGCATTGTACCAATAGACTTCCGGCAGCTCCTGGCGCCGCAGGAGGTACGGCGCCGGATGCTCCGCGACGATCGGATGGAGGTATCCGTCGCCGCCGATCGTGAACATGCGCCACGGATGAGGACCGGGTCGCGACACGGAACGGACCGCATCGGCGTCCCGATTCTCCAGCAGCATGCGGATCATGTCGTCGATCTGACCGCGCGGGCGGATGGGGGCGGTCGGGCGGAGATGAACGACGATCTCCGGCCGGTCTCCGCCGTGTTCGCCGATCCACGTCAGCGCGTGCTCGAAGACCGGCAGGTCGAGCACGTCGTCACCCGAGATCGCCTCCGGCCTGCGGAACGGCACCTCGGCGCCGCAGTCCGCCGCCACGCGCGCGATCTCGTCGTCGTCGGTCGAGACGATGACCCGTTCGATCAGGTCCGATTCGCGGGCGTGATCGATCGAGTACGCGATCAACGGCCGGCCGTTGACCGGCACGATGTTCTTGCGCGGAATTCCTTTCGATCCGCCGCGCGCCGGGATGATGGCGATGACGCGGCTCATACGTTCGGCCTGACCGCCTCCACGTACAACGAGACGAAGCGGCGGTCATCGGCGTCGAGATCGCGCAGCAAGCGCGGATCGCCTCCCGTCCGGTAGTGGCATTTTTCGATCTGCGCGAATCCGGCCGCGGCGAGGAACGAGCTCATCGTCGCGAAGTCCCACGCGGAGAGATGTCCGTACTCCTGCGTCACGAAGCTGATCGCCGTCATCGGCGTGATCAGCCGGCGCGTGCGGCGCTCCGCGTCTTCGCTCTCGGTCAGATAGAGGCGCTCCCATTCGCGGAACCACGCGTCGTCGGACTTGCCGTACGCCTCGATGAAGAGCGACACGTCGGGCACGCTGACGCGCATCCGCGCTCCCGGCTTCATCACCCGAAAGCACTCCGCGAAGAGGCGTCCCGCCTGCGGGAACGTCATGTGCTCGAACGCATGCTCGCTGAACACGCCGTCGATCGATGCCGAGGGGAGCGGCAGCGGATATCGCAGGTCGACGCCATGGAACAGCGCGTGCGGCTTCGGCTGGCCAGGCATGAGGAACATGTCGACGTTGATGTAGTCGTCGAAGCAGAACGTGCCGCATCCGAGGTTGAGGTAAGCGGGAGCTCCCGCCGGTACGGGGATGGTTTTCGAGAACTTGCGTCCCGCGAGCGCGCGCAGCTCGAACAGGATCGGCTCGCGAATCTCGGCCGGAACGAACCTGACGATGCGTCGCGCGAGTTTCTTCATGGTCCGGCGATGAGATCCTCGTAACGCTCGCGGCGGAAGCAGTTCAGCAGTCCGCCGCGCGTGGCGTTGACGATCTCGCTTCCCCGCGCTTCCGCCGTGGAGCGGAGGAGGGCGAAGCCTCTCCACATCTTCCAGAAGTGATAGTAGTTGTCGCCATCCCAGTCGAAGTCGTCATCGAACGCGGACTCTGCCTCGTTGCGCGTAACCGGCGAGGTTCCGTAGAAGCGGCCCCAGTCGCGATCGCGTCCCTCGCAGAGCTGCGTCATGTCGAACCCGAGGAGATAGATCTTCGTGCACCCCAGGAAGATCGCGAGCTCGAGGCACTGCGTCAGCGCGGTGGTGATCTCCATGACCACGCGCGTCAGATCGACCGCAGCGCGGCGGAGATAGAGCGAGCTGAGACCGTGGCGCACGTAGTGGCGGCGGCCGTCGAACAGTCCGTTCTTTTCGAGCAGCGCGCGCGAGTTGAGACCGGCGAAGAGATGCGTCGTCTTCGGCAACCGCTCGTCCATCGAACGGAACCACTCCAGCCAGTCGGGCGCGTATTTCGGCGGATGAAACATCGGGACGACGCAGTGATACGCCGGCGCGATCGTGGCGATGTCGGCATGCACGTGGAAGTTGTTCTGCGTGATCACCAGCTCGCCGTGGAGCGGCTTCAGATCCTGTTCGACGATCGACTTGCCGCTGCCGAGGATGAAGCAGCGCTTGCCCCGGTGAAGGTCGCGGAAGTGCGCATTCGACGCGAGAAGACGGCGCCGCGGCAGCAGGTTCTCCGCGGTCCAGCCCGCGTGCAACGCGGCCGTTTTCGCCAGTCGTGCGGAGACGGACTCCATCTCCGTCGATCTTAGCATCCGCGGAAAAGGCCACGCAGATACTCGCCCTGGGCGTTCGGAATGTTCTCCCGGATGGAGCGATCCGCGTCGGCAACGATCGTTGCCGGACACCGCTCGCGCGCTCGCCAGAACGTCTCACGATCAGCGTGCGTCATGCCCACGCAAGCAATGCGGACTGCTTCGAGCCCGCCGTCCCGGGCGAGGCGGAGAAGAGCGTCATCGGTGAAGTAATGGACGTGACCGGGTGGATCGATGACGTCGTTCTCCCAATAGGACAACGTGCAGTTCGGGACTTCGATGAACACGAGGCCGCCCGGCGCGAGCGCCGCCTCGAGATTCGCGAATGTCCGCCGCGCATCCGGAATGTGCTCGAGCGTGTGAGAAAGGATCAGGAGGTCATAGCGTTTCGCGGTCGGAAGCGGAAAGAACTCTGCCACGCGAGAGAGCTGCAGCCGCTCGTAATACGGGAGCCACGCGTCGCCTGGCTGAACGACATCAAATGTGGCGTGAGGAACGTGTTCGCGGATCAACAACGACAGGTAGGCGTCGCCTGCGCCGATTTCGAGAACGGACATCCCGGGTCGAGCGTGAAGGGAATGCCGGATGAAGTCCCACTGTCCGACCGATCGCTCGTCGGTGAGAAAGAGATCGCCCGGCTCGCGATCGCGACCGACGAATTCGTCGTATGTCCGCTCGTAGTACATCGCCAGAAGCGCATCGTCCAGGACACGGTCGTATTGGCCGTAGCCGCAGTCGGTGCAGCGGGCTACGTCGTAGACGGTCGAAAAGAGCGTCTTCGCGGTCAGCGTTCTGAGCTTCAGTGACCGCGCGAGCAACTCGAGAACGCGGTCGCGAAGTACGGCCGGTTTCCAGCGCGCGCGCCGATGATTGCGGTACGCGTAGCGTTCGATACGCCGGCCACCGCACACATCACATTGCGTGATCACTCAGCGAAGCGACCGCAATTCCGCGATCGCCCTCCACCGGATCGGAACGAGCAGCGCCAGCGCTACGTGCCGGAATGAGCGCCACAGACTTCGCGCAACGAGGGAGGAGAAGAGCACGACCCACAGGTGACCGGCGATCGCCGCCCAGGCCGCGCCGGCAGCGCCGAGCCGCGGGATCAGAAGATAGGTGAGACCGGTATTCAGCACGGCCCCGCCTGCCGCCGCGATCACGAAGTACTTCCCCAATCCTTCGGCAACGAGCCACGTGCTCCGCACCATACCGAGCGCGACGAGGAGGAACGTCCAGATATAGATCGCCAGCAGCGGCCCGGCCGCCGCATAAGCCCCGCCGAAGATCAGCGGCATCAGCGATCGCGCGATGAGTGTCGTCGGCAGCGCGACGCCGTACCCGATGATGGCGACCACGTCGTACAGCGCCTGCACGCGGCGGTCGTAGTTCTCAGGCGAGAGATTTTTTCGGGAGTGAACGATCATCGGAAAAATCGAGATCACCAGCGCCATCGGCACGAAGTACCACAACTCCGACAGCCTCACCGCGGCGCCGTACAGCCCGACATTGCGCGCACCGATCTTCTCCATGATGAGGAAGCCTGCTCTCATCGAGATCGCCCCGAACACGCTGCCGACGAGAAACGGCGCGCCATCTCGCAGCAGAGTGAGCGCGCGACGGGTGTTGAACGTCCAGGTCCTGACGTGCTGCCCCATCCGCTGGTAGAAGAACAGCAGGCCGCAGGCGGTGACGAAGGCCTCCAGCACCGTCGGAAGCGCGAACATGCCGGTTCCGGAATGCTGTTGAATCAGCACCAGTGCGAGCAGCGCATTTGCCAGCAGTCCGGCCTTGCTGCTCCACACGACGAACTTCGAGCGAACCCCACTGCGGAACCAGTAGTCGATGATCGACAGTGCCTGAAAAAGATACTGAACGGCGAGCACGCCGACGATCGTGTACTTGCGGGGATCGCCATGGCCGAAGAGAACGCTCGCCCCGATGGCCGCGGGTAGAAGAATCACGGCGCTGACGAGCATGAGGACGAACGCCGTCCCCATGATCTCGGCGCTCGATTCAGGCTCGCTCACCAGGTCGCGTACGGCGATCGAGTCGAGTCCGAGCTGCACGAACGGCGCGAGGATTCCGACCAGTGCGAGCGCGTACGTCAGAAGGCCGTAATTTGCCGGCCCGAGGTAGCGAACGACCATCACCGTGACCACCACGCTCGCGGCGAGTCCGATGATGCGGTCCGCGACCAGCCAAACTGCGTTCGCCGTCACTGCCTGAATGGCGGCGTCGTTGCGGAGACGCGCGAAGAGCCCTTCCGTCGCGATCGCTTCCGCGGCCGGCACCTCGGGTGTCTCCGGCTCAGTCGAGATCATTGCCGATGTTGATCCGCTCCCGCTCCACCACCCGCCCCTTCCGCCGCACCTGCGAATGGATGGCGTTGATGTACTCGCCGAGGATCCCGATGAAGAACATCTGCACGCCGCCGAAGAAGAAGAGCGCCACGATCAGCGTGGCGATGCCGGGAGCGGAGAAGCGGCGATAGAAGATGACGTTCAGCACGAGCTGCACGAACGCGTAGAAGAGCGTCACCCCGGAAAGGGCGAAGCCGCAGAACGTCGCCAGGCGGAGCGGGATGTTCGTGAACGAGACGAAGCCGTTGAGGCCCTGGTCGATCAGGCGATAGAGGTTGTTGGAGCTGATTCCGCGCTTGCGGGTCACCCACTCGAACGGAATGCCGGTGGAGCGAAAACCGAGGTCCGCGATCATGCCGCGGATGTACGGGTAGTAGTCGTCGATCGTGAGCAGCTCTTCGATCACGCGCTTATCGACGAGCTGAAACTCGCCGGCATCGACCGGGATCTGCACGTCAGCGAGGCGGGCCACGAGGCGGTAGTAAATTCTGCGGATCGAGCGAAGCGTGAACGACTCCTGGCGCTTGGCGCGAATCCCGTAAACGACTTCGAAGCCCTCGCGCCATTTGGCGACGAACTGGGGAATGAGCTCGGGCGGATCCTGCAGGTCGGCCGCGAGCTGCACGAGCACCGCGTCCCCTTTCGCGTAGCGCAACGCGTTGAAGTTGGAGCGGAACGGCCCGAAGTTGCGCGCGTTCACCACGACTTTCACACGCGGATCGGCCTCCGCCAGCCGGCGCAGGATCGCGGCCGTCCCGTCCGGCGAGGCGTTGTCGGCGAAGATGTGCTCGTAGTCGCAGTCGGGCAACTGCTCCTCGAAGACGCGCTTCACCGCGCGATAGCACTCCTCGACGTTCATCGACTCGTTGTATGTCGGCGTGACGATGGAGATCAGCGGCCGTTTCATCGTTGTCGATACCACTCTACGGTGCGCATGATCGCTTCGTCGAGGGCGACATCGACCGTGAGGCCGAGCTCCCGCCTGGCGCGATCGATCGACGGCACGTAGGTCGTCGCCGCACCGCTGTTGCCCGACTCGATCGCCACCTCCGGATTCACGACCCGCCGGACGATCTCCGCCAGTTCCGCCATGGTCACCACTTCGTCGGAACCGACGTCGTACACACCGGTTCCGCGATCGAGCATCGTCCAGAGCCAGCGCGCCAGGTCGCTGCCGTACAGATAGCTGCGTCGCGTCTCCGGCTGCTGGACACGGATCGGCATTCCCTGCGTCGCCGCCCGGATGAAATCGACGATGGCGAACGGCTTGTCGAAGGACATGTACGGCCCGACGAACGTGAACAGCCTCGCAATCGCCGCATGCTCCGGGCAAAGCTCTTCCGCCGCGCGCTTCGCGTCACCATACGGATCGCCCGCCGCGCTGTAGACGGCGCCCGAGCTGATCATCAGAAAACGTTTCGACCCCGCGAGCTCGAGGACGCGCCGCGTGCCGTCGACGATCGTCGTCCAGGCCGCGCGCGGATCGCGGATGGCGTCGCGGGTGTCCGATGCGCCGTGAATCACGTGCGTGAAATCACCCGCCGGAAATTCGAAGGTGGTGACGTCGCCGCGATGGAGCTCGACGCGCGATGCGAGCTGCGGCGATCTCGCCTTGAAGCGCTCCGGATCGCGCGTGAGCACCACGATGGAGACGTCGTCGGGCGCGCCGGCGATGAGCGAAGAGCCGACGAAGCCTGTCCCGCCGGTCAGAAATACGCGCTTCTCAGCGGCGGACAAACTTCCGCACCTCGTCCGCCACGTAGGCGCGCATCTCCGGCGTCAACCCCGGATAGACACCGAACCAGAATCCTCGGCTCATGATCGCGTCGGTCTGGCGAAGCTCGCCGGCGACGCGGAATGGCGGCGGCTCGCCGTCGGCCTGGCGCTGCGCGACGAGCGTCGTCATCGCGGGCTGGCGGACGAGATTGCCGGCGAACAGCATCCGCGTCTGGATTTTCTTCGACTCGAGATGGCGGACGATCTCGTCGCGCGTGAACGGAGCATCCTCGCGCACCATCAGCATGAATCCGAACCAGCTCGGATCGGAATTCGGCGTCGCCTCGGGCAGGATCAGCACGTCGGCGAGATCGGCGAGCGCCTCGCGGTAGAACGCCCAGTTGTCGCGGCGCGCCGCGACGAAGCGGTCGAGTTTCTCCAGTTGGGTCACACCGACCGCCGCTTGCATGTCGCTGAGCTTGAGGTTGTATCCGAGCCGGCTGTACGTGTACTTGTGGTCATACCCGGCAGGCAGCTCGCCGAGCTGCCAGGCGAACCGCTTCCCGCAGGTGTTGTCGACGCCCGGCTGACACCAGCAGTCGCGGCCCCAGTCGCGGAGACTCTCGATGACGCGCGTCATCTCGTCGTTCGGGGAAAGGATCGCCCCTCCCTCGCCGGTGGTCATGTGATGCGGCGGATAGAAACTGAGCGTGGCGACGTCGCCGAAGGTGCCGGTCTTGCGTCCGCCGTACAGCGAGCCCGCCGCGTCGCAGTTGTCTTCGATGAGCCAGAGATCGTGCTCGCGGCAAAAAGCGATGACGGCGTCGAGATCGAACGGATTGCCGAGCGTATGCGCGAGCGACACCGCCCGCGTCCGATCCGACCGCGCCGCCTCGAGTCGGGTGACGTCGACGTTGTACGTCGGCACCTGCACATCGACGAACACCGGCACGAGGCCGAGCTGAATGAGCGGCGCGACGGTGGTGGGGAATCCGGCAGCGACGGTGATGACCTCATCGCCGCGGCGCAACCGGCGCTCTCCCCATTCGTGAGCCGTGAGCGAGGCGCTGGCGAGGAGGTTCGCGCTGCTGCCGCTGTTGACCAGCCGCGCGGCCGACACGCCGTACCACTTCGCCAGACGATCCTCGAGCCGGCGATGCCACCGGCCGCCGGTCAGCCAGAACTCGATGGAGCTCTCGACCAGCGCGAGCATGTCCGCTTCGTCGTACACGCGTCCGGCGTACTTCACCGGCGACGAGCCCGGCACGAACGCCTGCGGCCTGTTCCGCAATTCGCCGATCCTGCGAACCCGCTCGAGAACTTCCGCCGTCAGTTGTTTCTCGAGCTGCTTGTCATCCATTGACGTAGTCCCTGATCTGCGAGCGCGTCAGCTCGCGGAGCTGCTCCGCCGTCGCGCCGCCGTGAGCCGCCTTGTACCACGCGACCGTGCGATCGACCGCCTCGCCGAAACGCCAGCGCGGCGTCCAGCGCAGACGGGTCATCGCCTTGTCGATCGCCAGGCGCAGCGTCGTGGCTTCATGCGGCTGCTCGCGCTGCCGCGTCGTCCACGTACCGCTGCCCCACGCTTTGATGACGCGGTCGACGAGCTCCTCGACGGAGCGCGTGTCGTCGGAGAACGGGCCGAAGTTCCACGCATCGGCGAAGGCGGCGTCTTCGGCCAGCCGGGCAGCGAGAAGAAGGTAGCCGCCGAGCGGCTCGAGCACATGCTGCCAGGGCCGGATCGCATGCGGATTGCGAACGTTGATGACGGCACCTCGCGACAACGCACGGATCGCGTCGGGCACGATGCGGTTCTCCGCCCGGTCGCCGCCGCCGATCACGTTTCCGGCTCGCGCGGACGCGACGCGGATGCCGGTGCCATCAAAAAAGCTCCGCCGGTAACTGGCGACGACCAGCTCCGCCGCCCCTTTCGACATCGAGTAAACGTCGTGTCCGCCCATCGCTTCGTTCTCGCGATAGGCGTAGACCCATTCGCGATTTTCGTAGCATTTGTCGCTCGTCACGATAACGGCGACACACGGCTTTCCGACGCGGCGCAAGGCCTCCAGGAGATTCGCCGTCCCGAGAACGTTCGTCTGGATGGTCGAGAGCGGGTCTTCATAACTGCTCAGGACGAGCGACTGGGCGGCGAGGTGAAAGACGAAGTCAGGCCTGGTGCGATCGATGGCGGCCGTCAGTACGTCGACCTCCCGGACGTCACCTTCGAGAGAGTCGCACGATTTCTCGAGCTCGAGCACGTGGAAGAGCGAGGGCTCCGCGGCCTGAAGTGCGTAGCCGGTCACATGCGCACCGAGCTCCGCAAGCCAGAGCGTCAGCCAGCTTCCCTTGAACCCGGTATGCCCCGTGACCAGAACCCGCCGCCCGCGGAACGCGTTTACCAGACCTTCCACGGCGCCTGTCCCGATTCCCATAACTCGTTCAGGAGTGTGTATTCACGCGGCGTATCCATCGGCTGCCAGAAGCCCTGGTGCGGATAGGCCACGAGCTCGCCGTCCGACGCCAGCTTCTGCATCGGCTCGCGCTCGAGAACAGTGGCCGGGCCGTCGGACAGATAATCCCAGAACCTCGGACCATCGATGACGAAGAAGCCGCCGTTGATGAAGCCGGCGGTAGCCTGCGGTTTTTCATTGAACTCGTGGA